>LSQX01010482.1_pt1 | contig 21190 bp, 20 predicted proteins | sample 654561 | NCBI WGS metagenome assembly LSQX01 (sample SAMN04489861, study PRJNA283612) | anaerobic digester metagenome | isolation source: 4 biogas reactors fed with cattle manure at either 37C or 55C with and... | place: Denmark: Kongens Lyngby | collected 2014 | reverse complement strand
TCGAATCGAACCTTTTTTTTGATGATATTGCCAATCATTTTCGCCATTTCAGTGAGGAATTCAAGCTCGATTTAGAAAAAATTCACTATGTTTTTTACTTGCTCCATCTCCCGGGGATGGCGCAGCTAAAAAAACATCTCCTTTATGATCTGAACCGGTTGATCAAGAACGCTTTAGCCGAACTGGACGGCAAGGACATTTGCGACTTTGTCGAGATGATGTTTGGCCTCTTTGCCGAGCTAAAAGATCAGCATATGGGGACAATCCTCGACTGTATCTTTACCCTGGGCAAAGAAGTTGCCGCCATTGATGACCATACCATTACCGACCACTATATCCAACAACTGATCGAGTTTGGCTTTGTTCCCCCCGGAGCACTGGAAATTACCAGCGACTGGGAGATAAAGGCAAACCCGGATCATGTGAAGAATATCCGGATCTGGCTCGATCTGATCGAACTATCACCTTGCAAGTTTAAAAAGCTGCTCTCCGCGCTGGTCGTCAATTTAAAGCTGCACGGCGTTTTTATCTCGGACACGGATCTGTTTCAGCGCGACATTACCCGGCTGCTCAATGCCGATATCGGGCTTGTTTATACGCAGGTGAAGCAACTGGCCATGCTTTTCCCGGTCTATTACAACGAGATCGGGGCCGAGGGCAAGCTGCGCGATGTGAGCACGGCCATGGATGAACTTTCGGGCCGGAAAGACCGCCTGGTTCATTACGTGCGCAAGCAGATCCATACCGAAAGCAACAATACCCACGTTGAACTGGTGCGCCGGGTCGCCCGCTTCTGGTATAGCGGGGAGCTGGCCCCGCTGCAAGACTTCCTGCCCCGGGATGTCTATGACTCCATCGATCTCCACGGCCCATACTTTACCGGCGTTAACCGCCTCATGCGCGCCGCCTGCGCCCATTTCCAGGTTGATGATGCCGGCTTTTTGAAGTTAAGCGAAGGGGAGCTTGCCGCTTTCTTCAAGGAGAGCGGGCTTGGCGGGGAAAGGGATCAGAAAAGATTGAGTTATCTGGTCCAGCTCTACCGCCTTTTACTGGAGAAGTATTCATTTGCCGTCACCGATGTGGTCGATCTGTTAGCCAAAAGCCGCTTTTTCGCCAGGCAGGAGATTGAGCGCCTCGCCGGGCTGCTGGCCGAAAACCGGTTCGCCGAAGCCCTGGAACAGGTTTATGCCTTTAAAAGGGTGCTCAAAGGAGTAATCCTGGACAAAACCAAAACGGAGGCCACGGAAACCATCTATTATAAACGGCATATCGCCTTTGGGATTCCTTCCATGTATGGCCAGTACAAGGAACCAAAATTCGAAGCCCTCGGCCTGATGTACCGCCTCGAACAGGTAGCCTCAGACCTGATTGGAAAGATCATGGCCGGGATCAACCTCGAATACATTTCAGCCAAAACGCTTAACCACATCTATGCGGTGCTGCTTCAGTTTAAAACGGGGCTGGAGCTTGACGGCGTGGCCAACCAGAATTTCAACTCGTCCCTGGAGATGTACCGCTACAGCCTGACCTCGTCCAGCGTGACCCTGGGCCAGTATATGAACATTTTCCGCTTCATGGCCCAGCATATCAAGGAGCTGATCAGCGAATACTTTATCAGGGTTTACGACGAGGCGCTCAATAAGGTGGTGCCGCATATCTATGACGGTTCGAAAGAAACGGTTGCCAGGGTGGCGGAAATTTTTTACCGGGACATTTTGGCCTCATCATTTCTGGTTCAGGAACTGGATCAGTTTTTAGCCAATGTGATTAACCGGATCGACAGCTTGATTGAAAATTACTCGGAAACGCACATCCATAACATGATGAGTTACAACCCCGACCTGGCCATCAGCCCCTTGGGCAGGGAAACGCTGCAGATGGATAATCCGGTTTTCCTCGGCGCCAAGGCCTATTATCTGAAAAAAATGGTGGCTTACGGGCTGCCGGTGCCGGCCGGTTTTGTTCTGACCACCGAGGTCTACAGGCATAAGGAAACCATTTTCAATCACCCTTACATGAGCCGCGAGCTGGAAGAGATGATTCTGCAGCATCTCCGGGAGATGGAGATTTCTGAAAATCTGCAATTCGGCAGCCCCAAGCGGCCGCTCCTGCTTTCGGTCCGCTCGGGGACAGCCATCTCCATGCCGGGGGCGATGAGCACTTTTTTAAACGTGGGCATGAATGATGCCGTCGCCGAGGCACTAGGCAAAAATCCAGAGACAGCCTGGATGGGCTGGGATTCCTACCGCCGCTTCATCCAGAGCTGGGGCATGTCCCACGGTCTGGAGCGCGATCTTTTTGACGGGATCATGGCGCATTTCAAGAATATTTACGGGGTTGACCGCAAATTCAACTTCACCGCCTCCCAGATGCGGGAGATCGCCCTTGCCTACAAGCGGGTGCTCAATGAAAACGGGGTTTTTATCGACGAGGACCCATTTTCCCAGTTGAAGCAGGCGATCAACAGCGTCTTAAATTCGTGGTCCTCGGCGCGGGCCATCGCCTACCGGAAACACATGCAGATTGCCGAGGAGTGGGGCACTGCCGTAATCGTGCAAAAGATGGTAATGGGGAACCGTTCCCAAAAATCGGGATCCGGTGTGGTCTTTACGCGCAACCCGAAGATCAATGCGCCGGGCATTAACCTCTATGGCGACTTTACCCTATGCAGCCAGGGAGAAGATATCGTCGCCGGCCTGGTTTATACACTGCCCATTTCCGAAAGCCAGCGCAAAGACGATTACCATGATTGCCCCATTTCCCTCGAATCGGCTTTCCCGCAGATATACCGGCGCTTGCGTGAAATTGCCGCCATTTTGATTGAGCGCTACGGCTATCACCACCAGGAAATCGAGTTTACCTTTGAGTCGGAGGATCCCGCAGACCTTTATCTGCTGCAAATCAAGGAACAAAATATGGTCCCCAAGGATATGGCGATCTTCGCTAGCCCGCCTGAAGAGATGATCTTGATCGGCAAGGGGATCGGGGCCGGCGGCGGCTGTATCAGCGGCATCGTCAGCTTCGACATGGAGGACCTGCTGCAAAACAAAAAGAAATTTCCCGAAGAGCGTCATATCCTGATCCGCCCGGACACGGTGCCGGACGATATCCAGATGATCTTTCTGTGCGACGGCCTGGTGACCAGCCGGGGCGGTGTTACCTCCCATGCGGCAGTAACCGCCGAAAAGCTGGGCAAGGTGTGCGTAGTGAACTGCAAGGAACTGGTGGTGCATGACCAGCAAAAACAGTGTCAAATCAATGATTACATCATCAAAACTGGCGATGCCATCTCCATCGACGGAAAGGTCGGCAGCATCTACCTGGGGCGTTATCAAATTAAAAAGACGGGCGTTCCCTTTGGAACGGAGCGCCTGCAGTCAAAAACGAGGAGGATCTGATGATGAGGAGTTATTTGAAAAGTCAAAGAGTATTGGGTTTAAACGGCGCCGGACGGATTGGGAAGCTGACCCTGTGGAACCACCTCAGTGAAGCCCATTTCGACGGTTTTGTGATCAATACCGGCAGGGAAGTGGGCAAAAGGCTGGAAGACATTATCGATTACCTGGTCAGCGATTCCACCTATGGTTCGCTGGATAGATTTTTATACGGCTACTCGGGGAAGCGCTGCAGCATCGAAATTAAAGACCGCGCCGCCGCTGTTTTTGAGATAAACGGGCTGCCGGTGAAGATCCTGATGGAATCGCGCAACCCGCGGGAGATTAACTGGGCCCGGGAGGGAGTACGGCTGGTAGTTGACTGCACCGGGATGTTTGTGGATCCGACCGTGCCTGCTGATCACCCCCGGGGCAGTGCGCGCGGGCACCTGGAGTCCGGTGCGGAGAAGGTAATTGTCAGCGCTCCGTTCAAGATCCGCGACAAGGCGAAAAAAATACCGCCCGACTGCGGGATGTTTGTTTACGGGATCAATCACACCGATTACGACCCGGCGCGGCATCAGATTATTTCTGCCGCTAGCTGCACCACCACCGGCCTGGCCCACATGATCAAGCCGCTGCTGGAAACGCGCGAAACGGCGGAAATTATCACCGCTTCCATGTCCACGGTGCATGCGGCCACCAATACTCAGAACATTCTGGATGCGGTTCCCTCTGCCGGTGCCTCCGATTTAAGGAAAAACCGGTCGGTGATGAACAACATCATTTTAAGCACTACCGGCGCCGCCTTTGCCCTTGAAGAGATCATCCCGGAGATCAAGGGCATCGGCCTGATGGCCGATTCGGTCCGCATCCCAACCACTACCACTTCCCTGATCATCCTCAATGTCACCTTTAACACGAAACTGGACGAAAACGGGGCACCGCTGCTAAGCGCCGCATTGATCAACGAGATCTATAAGAAAGCGGCGGAGGGGCCGCAAAAGGGGATGCTAGTTTTCAGCGATAAGCAAAATGTCTCCTCCGACCTGATCGGTTACCGCGCCGCCATCGTGATCGAGGGCTGCGAAACCCATACGCGGACCGGTTTTATCCCGCTTACTGCCGAAACCCTGCGCGGCTGCGGGATCGAGACGCCCGGAAGCATCAATATTCCGGTAACCCACGCCAAGATTTTCGGCTGGTATGATAACGAGCTCGGCAGCTACGTAAATTTTCTGGGCAAACTGACGGTGTATATCGATAAAAATATGCCGTGAGGCTTCTGGCCAAAGGCTATTGGCAATGGGCAGTGATGTCAGGGGGCATGCCTGGCAGGGAAAGTCCTGGACCTGGCCGATTTGGAAACCGTGCATAAAAAACAGCTCCGTTGCAAAAGACTTAAATAGCTTAAGCATTGTAAAGGAGGATCTGCTCAATTGGCTAAACCCTTAAGTCAAAAGGAACGGATGCTGTTGGAAGATCAGAAGTCCCACGAGGAGATTTGCATTAAGAAGTATAGCAATTATGCCCAGCAGGCGCAGGATCCGCAGTTAAAGCAGTTGTTCAACAGTTATGCCGCGCAGGAGCAAACCCATTACAATACCCTTAACCAGCTCCTGTCGGGGCAGCAGCCCAACATGGCGCAGCAGGGGCAGCAGCAACAGCAGCAGGCGGAGTTCCCCGCAGGCGGCTACCACGATGACGCGGCGCTGTGCAATGACATGCTGATGACCGAGAAGTATGTCTCCAATACCTATGATACCGCCATTTTTGAAATGACCGACGCTAATGTGCGCCAGGCGCTGAACCACATTCAAAAAGAAGAGCAGCAGCACGGTGAGGGCATCTTTAACTACATGCAGAGCAAGGGCATGTACCAGCCCCAATAGCGGATGCCGCATTCAAGGGGCGCTGCACAATAAGAGATCCTTCGGGCTTCGCCCTCAGGATGACAAGAAGGAATTCAGGATCAAATCGAGGGGCTGACCTTTTGGGCCAGCCCCTTAATTATTGGCAGGCAATCACGGTGATTGCTTTCGTAAAAGCCGCCATCCCAGACCCGGTAAGCGAAACAGGAAAAATACCCTGTTGGCACGAATAAAAAACAGGGTGTTTCAATCAAGATTTTTGATGCCAGCAGAATAGGTTTCCGGTGAAGCGAAGGAGCATGATGACTGTACTTAAAACTATCCAGTGGCAAAATGAGAAGTTGATCCTGCTTAACCAGACCCTCTTGCCCAATGAAATTGCCTACGAAGCATTTGTAGATGCGGCCGGGGTGTGGGAAGCGATCAGGACCATGAAAGTGAGAGGGGCGCCCGCCATCGGCATAGCCGCCGCCTACGGCCTCTACCTGGGGGTTAGAGAGGCGCCGGAAGAGAGCCCCGCTGCTTTTTTCCGGGTGCTGGAAGAAACAGCTGCATTGCTTTCCACCACCCGCCCCACGGCGGTGAACCTCTTTTGGGCCCTGGAGAGAATGAAGCAGAAAGCGCTGGCCCATAAAGAACTGCCGGTAGCCCGGCTCAAGGAGATGCTGCGCGCGGAGGCAATGCAGATCCATCGCGAAGACGAAGCGATTAACCGCAGCATCGGCGACAACCTGCTTACCCTGCTAGAAGACGGGATGGGGATCCTGACCCACTGCAACGCCGGAGCACTGGCCACCAGCGCGTATGGCACGGCCACTGCGCCTCTCTACCTCGGCAAAGAGAGGGGATACCATTTCAACGTTTACTGCACTGAGACGCGGCCGCGCCTGCAGGGTTCAACCCTGACCGCCCTGGAGCTGCAGCAGGCCGGTATCGATGTGACCGTGATCACCGACAATATGGCCGCGGCGGTCATGGCCGAGGGGAAGATCGATGCGGTGATCGTGGGCTGCGACCGCCTGGCNNATCAAAACATTTCAGCAATCATCACTGAAAAAGGAATTGTCTACCCGCCTTACGAAGAGAACTTGCGCTTTGAACAATAAAAAACTGGAAAACCGTTTATAAAAATACGGTTTTCCAGTCCGTTAATCATGAAAGAAACTCCGGTTTTGCAGGCGGCCGCCACTATGGGAAGTAGCTTAGAACGGTGACCCGGTGACCGTCCCTTTGAAAGGCTGATCGACATAGTCGATATACACTTCCACACTGGTGCCGTTTTTTTTAATAAAAAACAATCACCCCCAGGGTGATTTTGATTAAGAAAAGCAACTTTCTACCGCGTTAACTTTACGGGTGGGGTTGGGCATCCGATAGAATCGGTCGCGATCTTTTGGAAGCAGCCTTGCCGTTGACAAAATAACTCGGGCATACTGGGGACCTATGAATTAGTTTCGTATGGTATGCTGGTCATAAAGAATGGATCCTGTAATCGTCGGTGTCCTTGCGCTGATCGGTTTTGTTGTCTTTATGTTCCTAGGCCTCCCTGTACCGATCTCCATGTTACTTTTTTCAGTGCTGGGAATTATCGCGATGAAATCTCCGGATGCCGCATTTCAGGCTGTGGCCTCGGATATTTTTACAAATTTTGCATCCTATACCCTGACAGTCGCGCCCATATTTGGCCTCATGGGCCTTTTAGCCAGTCAATCGGGTATAGGGGAAAACCTGTTCAACGCGGCGGATAAATTCATCGGCCATAGACCAGGTGGTATTGCTTCCTCCGTTCAGGTTGCCAGCGCTCTGTTTGGTGCCATTTGCGGGTCTATCCCCGCGACCATGGGGACAATGGTTGCAGTTGCCCTCCCCGAAATGGAAAAGCGCCGCTACAAGCCGGGCCTATCTACAGCAGCCATTGCCGCCGGAGCCTCCCTGGCCGTTCTTATTCCGCCCAGTGCAACGTTGATCATCTATGGTGTCATTGCGGAAGAATCCATCGGCCGTTTATTCATCGCCGGTATCATTCCGGGTATTTTACTCATGGTGCTCCAGGTCATAGCGATTTACATCGTCGTTAAAAGGGATCCCTTGGCTGCACCCATCTCTGAAAGGGCGACCTGGCCTGAACGCTGGGCTGCCCTTCGCAGGGGCGGACTAATCGAGGTTGTCATTATCTTTTCCCTCTCGATCGGTGGAATGTTTCTGGGTTGGTTTACCCCGACCGAGGCTGCTTCCGTCGGGGCTATGGGTATGTTGCTGGTTGGGCTCGTTGAGAGGAAGATTAACTGGCAGAAACTCATGACCTCTCTTGTGGCCTGCGCCAAGCTTGCCGCCATGGTTTTCTTCATCATTACCTGCGGTACGCTGTTCGGCCGGATGTTTACGATTTCGAGGATACCGACAACGCTAGCAACCTATGTTGCAGAGATGGATGTGGCGCCATGGATACTCATGGGCGCGATTTTGCTTCTTTATTTTGTCATGGGGATGTTCATTGATGGAATCGCCATGATCCTCATTACGGTTCCCATTTTCAAACCGATACTTTCCGGCCTCGGTTACGACGGCGTGTGGTACGGCGTCCTGATCGTTCTGGTTCTCTGCCTCGGCGGTCTTACACCTCCTGTCGGTTTAAATTGCTTCTACATGAAGGGCTTTGCAAAACATGTACCGCTGTCAACGATATTCTCCGGTGTATGGCCGTTTGTGATCTCAATCGTCCTTGCAATGATCATCATCATGATCTTCCCGGAGCTGGCCACATGGTTGCCGACGACTTTATACGGTAATTGAAATTTACAGATCGGTTAAATATATTTACACAAATATTGATAGAGCAGCCTGGGAAACGATTAATCTTCCCAGGCTTGTTTTTCACGGACGCCCGAGTCGATTTAACTTGAACGCTCCGTTTATTGGCTGCTGCTTCACCAGAGTGGAAGAATATCTTGTGTTGGCTGGATGTTTTTTGTTACAATGCAAATGGCTTCCGGTGTTTATTCTTGATAGGCTAGGCAGAAAAAATGTATAAATGAAATAGGAGTTAGGTTTTTCTAACATAGAAAGGGGTAATTGTATATGACTCCTCTACCGGTCAGTGCATCGCTGCAGGATTACCTGGAGGCCATCCTTAATCTTTCGCGCACGGTTGGCACGGTGCGGGTGACCGATATTGCCTCCAGCCTTAACCTGGCCAAGGCCAGTGTAACCCAGGCTCTGGGCGTATTGCAGGAACAGGGCATGGTGATCCATGAACGTTACGGCCCGGTGACTCTGACTGAGAAAGGGCGCCGGGTGGCCATGACCGTAAGCAAACGCCACGCTGTGATTCTTGATTTCCTGGTGGAGGTTCTTGGAGTCGACCCCGCCAGCGCCGAGCGGGATGCCTGCCTGATGGAGCACGCCGTCAGCAGCAAAACCATGGAGAAACTGGTCCGTTTCATGGAACAGCATACCCGCCGGGACAAGGTAGAGGAGAGCAGTGAGCAATAGGTGTTGTTGTTCAAGGCTGGCTGGAGCTGCGCAATTTTTTTGAAGGGAGGAGCTGACAGATGGAGACATTGATTGCTTACTCCACCAGGTACGGTTGCGTGGAAAAATGCGCGAAAATGCTGGCGGAAAAGCTTGATGGAAAGGTGACCCTGGTCAATTTGCAAAAAGCCCGGGCTGTTGACCCGGCCCCTTATGAACGGGTGATTGTCGGCGGATCCATCTATATCGGTAAGATTCAAAAAGAGGTGCGCGACTTTTGAATACAAAACATGGGTTTAATCCTCTCCTTTAGATGTTGTGGTAATGTTTAGATTAAAAGAGTCATCTCCCCGTGATCAGGGAAATTTTACCTGGGGCGGCTTATTCAGTTGCGGCCAGATCCGCCAGGGTTTCTTTTTCCAGTTCCGCCAGCAGGGCCTGCTGGGCCCTGCCCAAAGCCCTCCTGATTCTGCAGCCGGACTGGCGCGGGCAGTATTCCCCGGCTGAGAGGCAGATATTGAGGGCGATCTTGCCCTCGGTGGCGGCGATAATATCGGCCAGGGTCACGGCCTCGGGTGGCTGCGCCAGCTTCACCCCTCCCTGGTTTCCTCTCTGGGTCTGCACCAGTCCCGCGTGCGCCAGCAACTGGACTGTTTTTTTCAGAAACACGGCGGGGATATCCTGCCGCTCGGAGATCGCCCGGGTGGAGACAAGCTGGCCGAAAGGTACGGTTGCCAGTTCCACCAGGGTTCGGATGGCATATTCGGTCTGGCGGGTAATCTGCATCGCTGTTCTCCCTAATAGGACTAATTACATCTCAATTATGATATTTACGCGATAAACTTTTATATTCCTGCAGCAGAGAAAATTAAATTTAAATGGATTAAAAGTTTATAAATATTAGTTTTTATCCCGCGGCAGGATATTCGGATTCCGGAACATAATATCATTAGACTAAAACCTATTGGAGCGGATGAATTAATGATTACCAGCCAATGGCGAGGAGTTTTTACGGCACTGATTACCCCCTTTACCTCTACCGGAGCCGTGGATGCAGAGAAGATGAATCGGCTGATCGAGTATCAGATCGAAGGGGGGGTGGACGGGCTAGTACCTTGCGGCACTACCGGGGAATCTTCCACCCTCTCCCATGAAGAACATGACCGGGTGATCGCCTTGACGGTGCAGCAGGCCAAGGGCCGCGTGCCGGTGATTGCGGGGACAGGCAGCAATGCCACCAGTGAAGCAATTCAGCTTTCCCGGCATGCGGAAGAGGCCGGGGTCGATGCCCTGCTCCTGGTTACGCCCTACTATGTCAAGCCGACTCAAAAAGGCCTTTACCTTCATTTCAAGGCTATTGCCGAGTCTGTATCCATCCCCTGCATCTTATACAATATCCCGGGCCGCACGGGTGTCAACCTGGAGACTGACACGCTGGTCCGCCTGATGAATGAGTGCGACAATATCGTCGGGGTCAAAGAGGCTTCGGGAAACCTGGCCCAGATTAAAGATGTGCTCGCGCGCCGGCGCTCGGGCTTTGTTGTGCTTTCCGGAGATGATAGCCTGACCGTCTCACTGATCGAGGCGGGAGGGGACGGCGTTATCTCGGTGGCCTCGAACATCGTGCCCGGCGAGATGAAAAAACTGGTTGACGCCGCCCTGGCGGGCGACCTGGAGCAGGCCCGCCGCTGCGAAGAGAAGCTGTCACCGCTTTTTAAGGCCTGTTTCGTGGAAACAAATCCCATCCCGATCAAAACGGCCCTCTCCATGTACGGCTGGTGCGAAGAGGTCTTCCGCCTTCCCATGTGCAACCTCTCCCGCCCGGAACACTACGACCTGCTCCGCAGCGCTCTCAGCTCTTTTGACATCCCCAGCCCCGCATAAAAACAGGGTGGACCCCATGCCCCCGCCGGGCGGGGGCACCATCAGGAGGATGAAAATAGAGTTCTTTTGAAATCCCCTTTCCCCCCTTTAGGAGATAGGGCAGGGTGGGGGAGGCTACTCAATCAAGGGGACAGCTCTCGTAACCCATTTTACGGGAATTGTCCCTTTCTTTTTAAAGAAAATGAACGCCAAGACGCCCCCTTGTCATATTCAGATATGACAAATGTCATCCTCCGTTATTCTTCCACACACTGTTCCCGGGCAACGGTTTAACGTATGATTAAGCTAGGGTTTAGCGTTAAATCAGTTGCCGGGGAGGTAGGCGAAAATGCTGGTGGAGATAAACGACCTGGTAAAGCGTTACGGCGATCTGCTCGCCGTTGATCACGTTAACTTGGAGATCCGGGAAGGGGAGATCCTGGGGCTGCTCGGCCCGAATGGGGCGGGAAAAACCACCACGCTGAATATGCTGCTTGGCCTGACCAGAATAGACGGGGGGACCATCAAGATCTTCGGGCAGCAGTTAGGCGAAAACGCCGCGCAGATCAAGAAGCAGATCGGGATCGTGCCGCAGGAGATCGCCATTTACGAAGATTTGACGGCTGCGGAGAACGTGTCCTTTTTCGGCAGGCTTTATGACCTGCAGGGAGCCCTGTTGCGGGAGAGGGTGCATGAGGCGCTCTCCTTTGCCTGGCTGGAAGAGAAAAAAAATCAGTTTCCGCGCAAGTTTTCCGGGGGAATGAAGCGTCGTTTAAACATTGCCTGCGCACTTGTCCACCATCCCCGGTTGATCATTATGGACGAACCGACAGTGGGGATCGATCCCCAGTCGCGCAAGCATATCCTCGATTCGGTGCGGGAGCTGCACGAGCAGGGCGCCACGATCCTCTATACAACCCACTACATGGAAGAAGCGGAAGAACTGTGCACCCGCATTGCCATCATGGACCAGGGGCGCGTGATTGCCCTGGGCACCACGGACGAGCTCAAAGAGCTTGTCTCCTCAGAGGAGCGCATTGTGATCGAAGTGGCGGCGGCCGGCTATACCCTGGTGGAGCAGATCAAAAAGCTGCACGGGGTCAGGGAGTGCGGCCTCGCGGAGAAAACCCTCACCGTGATGGCCGCTAGAAATAGCGGCATGGTGCGCCGGCTGATCGATCTGATTACGGCCGCGGGAACCGAAATCGTCTCTCTCAATGTAGAGCGGATCACCCTGGAAAGCGTCTTCTTGACTTTAACCGGCAGGACGCTGCGGGATTAAGGGGGGAGATCCATGCGCATGCTCACCATTTTTTATTTTGCCCTTGCAAGAAACTTCAGGGATACCAGCAGCCTGTTGCAGATGACGCTGCTGCCGCTACTCCTCATTTTAATCCTGGGGACGGCTTTAAACTCATTCTTTCAACCAGAAAGCTTGGAGCCGGTTGCAGTCGGCTACCTGAATGAAGACCGGGGCCAGGCCGGAGCATACTTTGAACGTTTTATCTTGAGTGATGAAGTTAAAGAAATCCTGGCGGTGCGCCCGGAGCATTCGCTGGAAGAGGCTTTAAGCAAGCTGCGGGAAGGCGAATATGCAGCCCTGGTTCATGTGCCGGAGGACTTCAGCAGCGGGATGCTGCCAGCGGGAAAAGCTGCCCTCAGGGTGACCGTGGCTCCCAACCTGGCCATGGAGGCTTCCATTGTTGGGAATGTGCTGGACAGTTTCATTCACGGGGCCAATGCAGCGGTGGCGCTGCAGCAGTTGGGGACGACGGAAGTTTTATACAGTTATGGCGGCGCGGCAATCGTCGAACAGCCGCTGGCCGCATCGGGGGTCATGCCGGGGGCGATGGATTATTACGCGGTAACCATGCTGGTGATGATTATTATGTACGGCTCCCTCTATGCCTGTTACGGAATGCGGGAAAGCTATCTCGATGCCGTGGGCAGAAGGATCAAGGGCAGTCCGGTCAGGGGTGCGGAGCATTACGCCGGCCTGGTGCTGGCAAACGTGGTGACCGTCTTTCTGCAGCTGCTGCTGGTGCTGGCTATCACCGGCCTGGTCTACAAAGTAAACTGGGGTGACAACCTGCCGCTGATCTTGTTGATTGCGTTTTCCCTGGTGCTCCTCTCCATCTCCCTGGGCACCATGGTGGCCATGGTAGCCCGCAATGAAATGGTTGCCGGAGGCGTGCTAAACATATTCATTCCCGTTTCAACATTTATTGCCGGGGGCTATTTCAAAATCGCATCTCCCGGCCCCGTTTTCAACGCTCTGCAGCACCTTTCTCCCAATTACCTGGCCCAGACCGCCATCTTCAATACTATTTATGGCGGACCGGTCACGCAGACCGCGTTTCTCCTGGGACTAATGGTCCTGTTCATCCTGGTCACCTTTGCCATTGCCATGGTAGCTGAAAGGAGGAGGCTGGCTTGATTATTTCTAGCCATTTTTTAAAACGCCTGCTGCGCAACACATTCCATGTGCTGATTATGCTGGTGGCCCCGGCCCTGCTGATCGGTTTCCTCTTCGGTTATAGCAACCCGGCTGGCTACGGCAGGAAGCTCGCCGTCGGATTGGTTGACCGGGACAATACCCCTCTGACCCGGATGCTGGCGGAAAGCCTGGCAGGGAAAAACCGCATCATTGATCTTGTGGATGAAACCCAGATCAGAAGCGCCCTGGCCGAAGGTAAGGCAGATTATGTCCTCGTGATCGAACCGGGATTCACCACAGCGATCCTCAAGAACCGGGAACCGGTCATCCGGGGCTACAGTATCCGGGAGAGCAATACCGCCTTGCCGGTTAAAATCAACCTGGCTGGCTTCATCAGCGCCGCGCGCACTATTGCGGCGGCGGCCGGCGGAGATGAAGGGCTTTTTTATCGCGGTATGGGCTATTATGCGAGCGGCAGCTTTATCCTGGACAAAGCGATTCTGGCGGAAGGGGAAAAGGATGTCAGCCCTGTCCTCGGCGGGACCGGCCTGCTGGCCATGAGCATGCTCTTTCTGGCGACCACAGCCGCGATTTTTTTGCTGCGGGACCGGGAAAACCGCACTCTATATCGCATCCTGGCTGCTCCGGTGACCATGCTCGCCTATATGCTGCAGGCCATTTTGAGCTTTCTGGTTGTGGCCTTGCTCCAGGTTGCCGGTGTCTACCTGGCAGTGCATTTTATCTTTGGCATTTACCTGGGCCCTTCGGTCCTGAATCTCTTTGCGGTTATGGCCGTTTATGCCCTGCTTTGCGTTTCCTTCGCGGTCGCTCTGTCGGAGCTGGCCAGAACTCCCCGGCAGGCGGGGGTTGCCGCATCGCTGATTATCATCCCCATGTGCATGCTCGGCGGGCTGCTCTGGCCCCGGGAGATGATGCCGCAGATCTTGCAGCAGATCGGGCGTTTCATGCCGCCATCCTGGGCCATTGATGCGGTGCAAAAAGTGATCCTGGGCAATCCCCTCACTACCGCCGCGCTGGAGATTGTGATCATGCTGCTGTACGCCCTGGTCTTTTTTCTACTGGGCAGTTGGCGGCGGATCGATGTGGCGCAGCGGTAATCCGCTCGCCATAGATTAAACCTTGTCAGAGCTCATCCGTTAGTGTAAAAATTATGTAAGGAAATGGTCAAGGGGACGGTTCCGATGACAAGCTTATCAACGGGACGGTTCTCCAGAGCTGCTCTGATAATACGGTAGCCGGATGCAGCCTCCTTCACCCTGACCCTCCCCTCCCAAAGGGTGGAGGGGGATTATTAACGGCACCATTTTCATCGGCGCACCGCGTATGGTAGGGGCATGGGGGTTTGCTAAAGATTGCTTGACCGGCTCGAAAATAGCGGAATGGCGGGGCAACCGATGAGCTATTTCATTAAAGTAATCTGCCTGCTCTTCGTGATTACCATAAAAACAGCCGGCGGCAGTGCCGCACACCTGGAGGTGATGGGGCTATTACTGCTGGTGGCTTCATATATTTACCGGGAAAAGTATGCGGACCTCGCCTGGCTGCTGGCGGGAGAAGCGCTGCTGGTTTTCCTGCTCTCCTGGGCGGATCCGGTTTACCTGGCGCTTTACGGCAGCACCGCCTTTGATCTGGCGTCGCGGGGGCTGCACTATTACGCACTCGCCCTGGCGCCCGCCGGTTTTATTTTTTTTCTCAGCCCCTGGTCGGCAGCCTATTTATTACTGCTGGTGATCAGCGGCTATGCCGGATTTTTACGCCGCCAGTTGCTAGAGCGAAAGACTACTTACCAGCAGGCATATGACCGGGAGCGGCAAACACGCTACGCCCTGGAGGAGACCAAGGCGAAGTTGCTCCAGGCGGCACGGAAAACAGCCCACCTCGCCGAAATCCGGGAACGCAACCGCATTGCCCGGGAAATCCATGACAGTGTTGGGCATAAACTGGCCGGGATATTGCTGCTGCTTCAGGCCACAGCCAAAGTCCAGGGGAAAGATCCGGTGAAAGCAGAGGGAATGCTGCAGCAGGCCATAAGCGGCCTGGCCGGGGCGGTGGAGCTGCTGCGGGATACCGTCCATAATCTGAAGCCCGCTGAAGAGCCCGGATTGGCCTATTTCGAAGCAATTATCGAAAATTTTCGCTTCTGTCCCGTCGATTTCCGCCCGGGCGGAGATTTCACGGCGCTGACTCCCCATCAGGTTGAAATTCTATCGTCCACGCTCAAGGAGGCGTTGACCAATGCAGCCCGCCATTCGGGGGCGGATCGGGTAGAGGTTCACCTGGAGATCCGGGAAAAGATTATCCGCCTCTATATCAAAGATAACGGCAGAGGCTGCGAAACGATCCGGGAGGGTTTAGGGATCAGCGGGATGAAGGAGAGGGTGCGCAACGCCGGAGGGCAGATCACGATCAACCCGGCGGCAGGGAGCTTTATGATCGTCTGCGTCCTTCCCCGGGAGGAGAGAGCGGAAGGAGATGAGCGCGCCGGTGCCCTGTAAAGTGCTGGTGGCCGATGACGATGCCCTGATCAGGGACAGCCTCAAGCTTCTGCTTGAACTGGAGAGCGATTTTACCGTAACGGCTACCGCAGCCGACGGGCAGGAAGCCTTTGACTTATGCCGGAAGGAAAAGCCCGACCTGGTGTTGATGGATATCCGCATGCCGGTAATGGACGGCGTCACGGGAACCCGCCTGATTAAGGAACATTTCCCGGAGGTGCGGGTGGTGATCCTGACCACCTTTAAAGACGACGCCTATATCAAGGCAGCTCTTGAATACGGCGCCGAGGGCTATATTTTGAAGAGCCAGTCCGCCGACAGCATCATCGAAAGCCTGCGCGCCGTGGTCAAGGGCAACGTCGTCCTGGAGCGCGATATCGGTTTAAGCCTTTCGGCCATGATTAAAGAGAGCCGCAAGGAAAGCCTGGACGATTACGGACTTACCCCCCGTGAACTGGAGATCATAGCCCTCGTCGGCGAAGGCCTCACCAACCGGGAGATCGCCGCCAGGCTCTATTTAAGCGAGGGCACCGTCCGCAACTATGTCAGCGCCCTGCTCGAAAAACTGGAGTTGCGCGACCGGACTCAACTGGCGATCTTTTACCTTAGACACCGGTCTCCCTAATAATGATTAACCCATAATCCAAAAGGGGAGATTACGCCTTGATAAAGATCAGGCCTTTTTCAGAAAAGGATTTGTGCCGCCTGATGGAGATGATTTTCTCCTATTATTGCGAGATGGCAGGCCATGATGAGCAGCCGATCTCCGAGGGAAAAATCTTGCGGACCGTCAACACCCTGGCAGCGGACCCGGCTAAGGGCAAAATCTTTATTATTGAGGTCGGCCGGCGGCTAGCGGGATACGCCATTTTGATTTATCACTGGAGCAATGAATCCGGCGGGGAGACACTTTTCATAGACGAGCTATATGTAGAGCCCGGTTCGCGGCGGCGGGGTGCGGCAACCGCTTTCCTTGCCTGGGTTGAAGAAAACGAAAATTTTTTTGCGCTGCAGGTGGCAGTAAATCCTGATAACCGCGCAGCTTGCGGCCTGTTCAAAAAAGCAGGATTCTCCCCACGGCCGGAAAAGCGAGCCTTGTTTAAACCCTGCAATAGAGTCACGGCAGCCCGCAAGGTCCCGGATTTAAACGGCACCGCGGCCCTTCCGCAGCTTATTACGGAGAGGCTGCTGCTGAAAGCCATCGATGAATCCTATGCCAGCGAGGTCTTGGATTTTTTCAAGCGGAACCGGGGTTTTTTACAAAAGTGGGAGCCCCTCCGTCCGGCGGACTTCTACACCCTTGAATATCAAAAAAAAGAAATTATCTCCGAATTGCTGAGCATGCGCCGCGGCGCCATGTACAAGTTCTGGCTTTTTAAAAAGGAGGAGGATCCCGGCTGCAGCAGGGTGATCGGCTCTGCAGCTTTAAGCTGCATTGCCAGGGGCTGCTTTCAGTCCTGCTTCCTGGGTTACCGCATGGATAAAGCAGAAACGAACCGGGGTTACATGACGGAGGCGCTGCGCTGCGTCATCGATTTTGCCTTTAACCGGTTAAGGCTGCACCGCATTGAGGCGAATATCATGCCCCGGAACCATGCCTCCCGGCGCGTGGTGGAGAAGCTGGGTTTCCATTACGAGGGGCTGGCCCGCCAGTATCTCCAGATCAACGGCCGGTGGGAAGACCACATGCGTTTTGTCCTGATCAAATGATCAGCGCAGGGAGGATTAAAGAGCCGCCGGGAAGAATAAAAATCGATAATGTCACGGCAGTTAAAAGCCGCACGCAGGGTTTGCATTGGCTGTTTCGCTTTGATTAAAAAAGCTGCGAGGAGGCAGGGCCATGATTGTGACCACTACACCGAATGTTGAGGGGAAAAGGATAGTTGAATACCGGGGGATTGTATTTGGCGAGGTGATATCCGGAGTCGATTTTCTTAAGGATCTATCGGCCGGTTTGCGCAATATCTTCGGAGGCCGCTCCGGCGCCTACGAAGGGGAGCTGGTTGAAGCCAGGGCGGCTTCCCTCAAGGAAATGGGGGAGCGGGCCGCGGCTCTGGGTGCAAACGCGGTTGTCGGCGTTGATGTGGATTATGAAGTGCTGGGGCAGGGAGGCAACATGCTCATGGTAACCGCTTCGGGCACGGCGGTGATCATTGAATAAATGTTCGCGCGGCCCTTAAGAAAAGACGCGGGACAGCTCTCTTGAGGCCTGTTTAGAGCCGCACCGCTCCAAAGCAGGCCTCATTGCTTTGGAGCCCGGAGCAGCTCGCGATTTTCACTTATGGACCTTTGAAGATGACGAGGCGCCTCTGCTTGCCGAACCTGAGCGCCTCTTCAACGGTTTCCACGGCCAGATCGATATCATCGGGCCCGATGGCGCTGCCCCGATCTTGCACTGTGTACCACCCCAGGCCTTCCACGTAAATCCTGGTGCCAAAGGGAATGTTCGGCCCGGCGGCTGCTGTTTCACCAGGGACCACCTTTTCACCGCTGGCTGTCAGCGCCGGGTTGCCGGCGAAATCCTGACCCCTTACTGCACCGGCGCTTAACGGGGCATACATGGTAATATTCATTTCCCGCACTGTATATTCTCCCGCTTCCAGTTCCAGCTTCTTTGCATCGGTTATCTCCTGCCTGGCTTGATGAAGCTGCCGGTTAAGGTCATAGACAGTGAAGACAAAAAAGAGCATGAAAACGGCGGCCATGATGTAGATATGCCGGAGCGGAATCATCTTCCATCTCCTTTGCCTGGGGATTTAAATTTATTATTTGTAGCTTTCCAAAGATTAAACTCTGCGTTGCGGCTGGCAAGGTCCGCAGCCTGGTTAAAGCATCTTCCTAATTTTTTTACCGTATAAACTGTGCCCATAAAAGAGATATTTTAGCGCCGGAATACAAATTTTAAGCAATTACTCAGTTTGGTTTCAGTTAAAATTAAGTATTGCCGCCTATTATCAAATAAATATAGAAATGTCACAACAGTTGTACAGATCTCCAAAGGCATGCATGCTGCCCGCCATTCACAAAAGCTGATCATCTTGATGCCATTTATCTCCATGACGTCCGGGTGCGCCGGGTAAAAAGGAAGGAAACGGAGAAGGTGGAGGCTGTCCCTGGGACAGGCCGTTTAACTTCAGTAAAAATATAAGGGAAGGATGGTCAGGATGTTTTTTAAAAGCACCCCAATTAAAAGCATGAAAAACGCCTTCGATGTGAGCGGGAAAAATGTCGTGGTCACCGGGGGCAATCGCGGGATCGGCAGGGGGATCGCCGAAGCTTTTGCCCAGAGCGGGGCCAATGTGGCGATCTTGTGCCGCAACTACGAGAGCGGATTGAAGGCCGTGGAAGAGCTCAAGCAGTACGGCAGCAGCTATGCCTGCTTCAAGTGTGACGTATCCGATCATGAAAGTGTTAAGAACGCCGCCAGAGAAGTATTTCAATTATTTGATCAGGTCGACGTGCTGGTAAACAACGCCGGCGTGGCCACCACAACGCCATTTTTAAGTGAAAATGGTCTCAGCGAATGGCATCGCGTCATCAATACGGATCTCCACGGTGTCGCCCATATGATCTATGAATTTGCCCCAGCCATGCGCGACAGCGGGAAAGGCGGCTGCATCATCAACATTTCTTCCGTCGGCGGCCAGCGGGTGAGCGGCTCCAAGCAGCACCACAATGCCCCATACAATGTGTCCAAGGCGGGAGTAGAGATCTTTAGCAGGTATCTGGCCATTGTGCTGGGAGATTACGGCGTCAGGGTTAACTGCATCGCCCCGGGGCCGACCCATTCCGATCTGGACAAGGATTTGCCGGAAAGCTTCATCAAAACCGTGGAACAGGATCTTCCGGCCCACCGGTTTGGCGAGCCCATCGAAATCGGGGCGCTGTGCGTTTTCCTCGCCAGCCCGGCAGGCGCTCAGATTACCGGTTGTGTCTACCCGCATGATGGAGGGCTGCTCTGCATCGTCTGATTTATGGCAACCCTTTTGTTTTAAAGCCCAGCCGGTTTTCAGGCCGGGCGCTTCAATTAATGTTAAATCGATGTCAATTGGAATAGGGGAATGTCAATTCAAATTGGGGCAGGAGGAATGGAGATGTCTAACGCCAGATATTTTGCCTTTGCTCCCGGTGATTCCAGCGCCGGCAGTCCGGCAAACGGAGCGGCGCGGGTTCAGGTCGTCACGATGGACAGACAGTTTTTACCGGGCTGCTTTTACGGCAATGCGAGCTGGATTGTGAAGCCCTACCGGCAAGACGACTTTTTTAAACATCGTTCCGATGAGCTGCTGATGTTTATCGGCGCCGATCCCGGTGCCCCCGAAAACTTAAATGCCGAAATCGAGCTCTGGATCGAAAACGACAGGCTGCTCTTAACGCAGACGAGCATCGTTTTCGTTCCTGGAGGGGCGGCCCATGGCCGCCTGGAAGTGCGCAACCTTAAGCAACCAGTCTTCCACTATACCTGCCACATCAATACCGATATCTATGAAGAGATTCCGGCGGAGCCCACCGCGCCTGCAGGCACCTATGCCCGCAACTGGGTGGTGAGATACGAACCGGTGGATGGCAGGCTTCCCTCCGCACCCGAGGGTTTTCTCACGCCGCTGCTGTGGATTGACGGCAGAAAACTGCGCGGCGCGCCGTACCTGGAAGCAGTGTGGTTTCATACGGACAATGATACGGGCCCTGAAGAGCACAGCCACGATTTCGATGAAATATTCGGCTTTATTGGCAGTGATGCCCGGCATCCCGATGAGCTGGGGGCTGAATTGACCTTTGCCATCGGCGATGAAGTGATCGCGGTGAAAAAAAGCTGTCTCGTCTATGTTCCCCGCGGTTTGAAGCACAGCCCCATTTTGGTACCGAAGCTGGAACGCCCGATCATTCATTTCTCAGGCGGCAACGGCGGCGATTATATCAGGGAGGGCAGTGACCAGTTTTAAAGCCGCTCTATATTTAAAATTTGCAGGTGAAAGCATAAGGGTTTCGAGGAGTCCTCGAAACCCTTATGTATAGGTAAATAGGCCAGCCAGGAACAGCATTAGCCAAACTTAACCACGCGCGGTTCTTCAGTAAAAGAGCAAAAGCTAGCGGTGGCCTTGGTCAGGTAAAAGACCTGGTTGTTGCCGTCGTCAGGGCCATAGCGCGACTTGAGCTGGGGATAGGCATCCAGCATTGCCTGCCTGGGTTCCACCCTGTCGTCTTCAACGGCAATGGCTTCCACGCGAATCCACTTCCCGCCATCCAGCATGCCGCAGATCTCAATTTTGGGGTTCGCCATCATCTGCTTGGAGACATTTTTGACCTTGCCGGTTTGAATATACAGCTTACCCTCAAAAATATTTACGGTGCCGAAAGGCCGGACCCTGGGCTGGTCACCCTCTACCGTGGCAAGAAAATAGGTTTTGCATTTTTTTAGATATTCATAGACTTCCAGCATTGCTTCTTGCATGCTAGCACCTCCTTAATGATTGATGTTGATCCCCTTTTTTATTACATCACAAGGTAACTGAATTTTCAAGATGGACAAGGGGACGAGGCGAGGTGCCGGGCCTTGACATTGTGACATTAAATTGCAATAACTGGAATTAAGATTATTTCGAGGCAAAGCGCCAGTCATAATTGCTTGTAATTTAGGGCTTCCTGCGCAAGCCGGAA
>LSQX01262159.1_pt1 | contig 21202 bp, 11 predicted proteins | sample 654561 | NCBI WGS metagenome assembly LSQX01 (sample SAMN04489861, study PRJNA283612) | anaerobic digester metagenome | isolation source: 4 biogas reactors fed with cattle manure at either 37C or 55C with and... | place: Denmark: Kongens Lyngby | collected 2014 | reverse complement strand
CAACTTGCGAAAGTCAAATAAGATTTTTATCAGACATTAGTGATTTTTGAATACAATGTTCGATTCTTTAATCAATTAATTTCTAAATCGGCGATTGAAAATCACCGCACCCGATAGCTTTGCTTAACGAACAAAACTATTTGTTTAATAAAAAAAGTAGCTGTTAGTTTCAAAATAACCGCTACTTTTTTTACGTTTTACTGAATTTTCCCCTTTAGGCGATGCCATGAGCATAGTCGAAAGGGGTTAGGAGCAGGGGTCTTACATCAACTCCACGCTTCTTTTCACAAATTTAGCCAGCGGTTCTCCTTTCAGCATATTGTGAGCAAGTAGCGCCAAGTCAATGAGTTGGCTGACCTGTTTGTTTTCATCTCCGTAAGCCTTGTAAACTGCTTTTTCTTTTTCAGATATTTCATCTAATTTCTTATGAAGTTCGTCAAGTTCCTCTTTCTCGGCAGTGGGAATTTCTTCGTCCTTTTTGTCTTTATGAGCAGCTTTTAAAGCTTCTACTTTGCTGTTTAGTTCGCTATATTGAGCTTTCAGAGGTGTTATTTCAGCTTCAGTTGCCGATTCTTCCTCCTTCAGCAGTTTTTCTATGAGCGGATGACCGGTGTTTACCACGAGGTTGTAGCTATCAGGCATTTCACCGTAAAAACTCATCATGCCTCCTCCGCCTTGCATGGCAGACATGTCTTTCATCCGGCGCATAAATTCGTTTTGAGTAATGAAAACGGGATTGCTGTCGGCAGAAAGTTGCTCTAAGGTAACTACAAAATTAGTTTTTTCAATTTCGGGTAGTTGCGAACTGAAAATGGAGATGATTGCATTTCTTTGAATGTCAGTAAGATTGACTTTCTGAGCATTTTCTTTCTCAATTAACTTATCAACCACATCGCCATCCACACGGACAAAACGGGTTTTCTCAAACTTTTGCTCTAATTGACTGATTACGTGTACATCCAATTGTCCATCCATCAGCAGCACGTCATATCCTTTCGCCTTTGCCGCTTCTATGTAAGTGTATTGAGCATCCTTTTCATTCGCGTAAAGGTAGATTAAATCACCGTTTTTATCCTTTTGTTCTCCTTTTACTAAGTCTTTGTATTCATCGAATGTGAAATATTTTCCATCTATGTTTTTCAGTAAAGCAAACTTTTCGGCACGCTCATAAAATTTCTCATCGCTGAGCATACCGTATTGGATAAAGAGCTTCACATCGTCCCATTTTTCTTCAAATTGCTTTCGGTCTGATTTGAAAATATCGTTCAGACGATCTGCCACTTTTTTGGTTATGTGACCTGAAATTTTCTTCACATTACCATCCGCTTGCAGGTAACTTCTTGATACGTTAAGCGGAATATCCGGTGAGTCAATCACACCATATAGCAGTGTAAGATATTCAGGCACAATGTTTTCCACGTGATCCGTCACATAGACCTGATTGCTGTAAAGTTGGATTTTATTTCGTTGAATATCAATGTTATTCTTGATTTTCGGGAAATAGAGAATTCCGGTCAGATTAAACGGATAATCTACATTCAGGTGAATATGAAACAGCGGATCATCCATTTGCATGGGATATAAATCTCGGTAAAACTTGCTGTAGTCTTCTTCTGACAAATCGGCAGGTTTTTTCACCCAGGCCGGATTGGTATCGTTGATAATGTTATCCTCGTCGGTCTCTTCGTATTTGTCGTTTTTCCATTCTTTCTTTTTCCCGAACGCGATTGGAATGGGCAGAAATTTACAGTATTTTTTCAGTAATTCTTCGATTCTTGCTTCTTCCAAAAACTCTTTGTTCTCATTGTCAATGTGCAGGACAATGTCTGTTCCGCGCTCCGCTTTTATGGAATCTTCAAGCGTGTATTCGGGGTCACCTTTACAAGACCAGTGTTGTGCTACGGAATCTTCTCTGTATGACTGAGTGAAGATTTCCACTTTTTTGGAAACCATAAATGCCGAATAAAATCCAAGTCCGAAATGCCCGATAATTGCCTGCGCATCGTTTTTGTACTTTTCTACAAATTCTTCGGCACTTGAAAATGCAATCTGATTGATATATTTATCAATTTCTTCTGCATTCATCCCGATTCCTCTGTCGCTTACAGTCAATGTTTTTTTCTTAGGGTCGATACTGATTCTTACTGTTAAATCACCTAATTCACCTTTGTATTCACCCACAGAAGCCAGTGTTTTCAGCTTTTGAGTGGCATCTACAGCATTTGATACTAACTCACGCAGAAAAATCTCGTGATCGCTGTACAAAAATTTCTTAATAACGGGGAAAATATTATCACTCGTTACCCCAATGTTTCCTTTTGCCATATATTTTATTAGTTATTTGTTATTTTCGTTGTAGTAAGATAAATAAATAGGACAAATCAACGTTTATCCAAGCATGAGTCGGTTCATTTTTATCAAAAAAAATGCCAATGGCTTGTAATATGACAAATTGGCATTAGAGTTGATATGATGATAGATTACATAGAAAAGCTAAACAAAAATGTTAAAATTTTGTTATAAAAGCACAATCGAAATTATAATATGGAAGAACTTAGAAAAAAATTGGTAAAAGGTCAAGTTGACGGGCAGGTTTTAATGATTTTTGGAGTAAATGGCGATCTTTCCAAACGGAAATTGCTGCCTTCAATTTTTCAACTTTATATTGATGATTTACTGCCGAAAAAATTCATTGTAATTGGCTGTGGCAGTGACAAAAAGGATGAAAACGCATTCCGTGAAGATGTAGAGGAGAATATGAAATTGTTTGCTGACGATTTGATGGAAAAACATCCTGAAAAATTTGATACTTTTAAGAAAATAATATACTATAAATCAGTAAGAAACAGGGAAAAAGAAGATTTTGATCAGTTAAAAAACTATACGTATAGTTTGACTCAGAAATTAAATATCCCTCATAATTTTATTTACTATTTTTCCATTCCGCCATTTATGTATGAAATTGTGGCAAATCACCTTGTAGTAGTGGGTTTGAACACTGAAGACGATGGTTGGAAAAGGGTGATCGTAGAAAAGCCTTTTGGTTACAGCTTGGATTCGGCGATTGAATTGGATGAAAAACTACACAAAGGCTTCCGGGAACACCAAATTTACCGGATTGACCACTACCTTGGGAAAGAGACTGTTCAAAATATTATGGTCACACGGTTTGCTAACGGTTTTTTTGAGCCGCTTTGGAATCGGAGGTACATTGACAGGGTGGAGATTACAGCTGCAGAGAAAATCGGTGTGGAAGACAGAGGTGGTTACTTTGAGTCTTCCGGCACCATGCGCGATATGATTCAGAATCATTTGCTTCAGGTTTTAGCGGTGATCGCAATGGACCCTCCGGCAGTTTTTGATTCGGATTCTATTCGTAATGAGACAGTTAAGGTGCTGCAGGCTTTACGACCGATACAACCAAATGAAGTAAGTAAATATGTGGTTCGCGGTCAATACACAGAAGGGAAAAGAAGAGGAGAAGTTCTTCGGGGCTACCGTGAAGAAAAAGACGTAGATCCGAATTCAATGACAGAAACTTTTGTCGCTCTGAAGCTGTTTGTGGATAACTGGCGCTGGAGTGATGTCCCCTTTTATATACGTAGCGGGAAAAATCTGCCGGTTCGTGTCACTGAAATTGTGATTCACTTGAAACCCGCTCCCTTGCAGCTTTTCAAAGAAAAACTATCAAACCAGATTACGAATATGATTATCCTTCGTATTCATCCCGATGCCGGAATTGCGATTGATTTTGAAATGAAAATTCCCGGTGCCGGATACAATGTTCAAAGTGTAAACATGGATTTTCATTATTCCGATTTAGAACAGTCAAAAATACCGGATGCTTATGAGCGTTTGCTGTTAGATTGTATGGTTGGAGACTCTACCTTATATGCTCGTGCCGACGCTGTTCGGGCCAGTTGGAAATTTGTAGATCCGATACTGAACGCGTGGAGAGAAAATCCGAAAATACCATTGTATATGTATCCGAGCAACACCTGGGGACCGGCTGAAGCAGATGGACTCTTTGAAAATAAAGACTTGCAATGGAAAGACCAGTGTGATAAGTTTTTCTGCGAGATATAAGAAGCCCGAAGAACGAAGCCCAAAGAATGAAGCTTGAAACTTGAAGCTATTTTCGGATTAAGCAAACCGGTTTGTCAACTCACCGGGTAATTTACTTTACCGAATATATGACTTTGAAAATGGTGTAATTTAAATCTTAAAAAAATACTTGCTATGCTAAAAAACAAAATACATATCTTTTCTGAGCCGGAAGAAACCGCTGAAAGTGTTGCGAAATTAATCACCGCTATGTTAAATGAAAAAGTAAGTGCCGGTAAGTCACTGAACATTGCCATTTCCGGAGGAAGCACACCCAATCTCCTTTTTGGGATGCTTTCCGGCGAGTATGCTGAAAAAATAAACTGGGAAAAAATTCGTTTTTTTTGGGTTGATGAGCGTTGTGTAGAGCCTACAGACAAAGAAAGCAACTATGGGAATGTGAATAAAATATTGCTTCAACATGTTCCGATTCCCGAAGCAAATATCTTTCGGATGAAAGGTGAGAATGTGCCGATTGAAGAGGCGGTTCAATACCAAAACACACTGAGAAATGAGTTGCCCGAAGTCAATGGAATGCCGCAGTTTGATTTGGTGTTGCTGGGGATGGGAGATGATGGTCATACCGCTTCCATTTTTCCCGGAAATTTGGAGCTGCTTCACTCCACAGAGTCTGTAGCAGCGGCCAAGCACCCACAAACAGGACAAAATCGTATTACGTTGACAGGAAGTGTTATTTGCAATGCAAAGCATGTGGCATTCGTCATTACAGGACATTCCAAAGCAGAAGTTTTAGAATCAATCATGCATGAAAAAGGTGATTTTGAAAGATTTCCGACCTATTACATTTTAACCGGATGTGGTGATGTCGAGTTGTATTTAGACCATGAAGCGGCGGAGAGATTGTAAGTTTTTTGTCGCTATTTGAGAGGTTGATTGGTTTTGTCATAATGCTAAAAATCACTACCTTTGTGCTCCCAAAAATGAAAATTAGAAACAAATAAAAATTTACTTGTCGCAGGTTTTTTGCTCGTATCTTGACGGCACAGTAGTTATTTAATTATGGAATTATTCTCAAACCTACCTTACAAAGTTGCTGATATTTCATTGGCAGATTTTGGACGAAAAGAAATAGAATTAGCAGAAAAAGAGATGCCCGGTCTCATGGCGCTTCGTGCAAAATACGGTGAGTCAAAACCGCTGAAAGGAGCTCGAATAATGGGTTCGCTGCATATGACAATCCAAACTGCGGTGCTGATAGAAACATTGGTTGAATTGGGCGCGGAAGTACGCTGGGCAAGTTGTAATATCTATTCCACTCAAGACCACGCCGCTGCTGCCATTGCCGCTGCAGGAGTGCCCGTTTTTGCTTGGAAAGGCGAAACACTTGCTGAATATTGGTGGTGCACGCTTCAAGCATTGACATTTGAAAGTAATACCGGACCGACTGTAATTGTTGACGATGGAGGTGATGCCACCATGATGATTCACGTTGGCGTTAAAGCTGAAAAAGACAAAACCATACTTGATAAAAAAGTAGAAGGAGAAGACGAAAGAGAATTGTACAATATTTTAAAAGGAATTCTCATTACTGACAGTACGATTTGGACGCGTATGGCTCCTGAAATTCGAGGTGTGTCTGAAGAAACTACTACGGGTGTTCACCGACTTTATCAGATGCAGGAAGAGGGCTCGCTTTTATTCCCTGCTTTTAATGTGAATGATTCGGTTACAAAATCAAAATTTGATAATCTGTACGGTTGTCGTGAGTCATTGGCTGATGGGATCAAACGTGCCACAGACATTATGCTAGCCGGAAAAGTGGTGGTAGTTTGTGGTTACGGCGATGTTGGGAAAGGGTGTGCAATGTCCATGAGAGCATACGGTGCAAGGGTTTTAGTAACGGAAATTGATCCGATTTGCGCACTGCAGGCAGCTATGGAAGGTTTTGAGGTGGTGACCGTTGAAGATTCTCTTCCGGAAGGAAATGTGTTTGTCACAACCACCGGGAATAAGGATATTATCCGAATTGACCACATGGAAAAAATGAAGGACGGCGCGATTGTCTGCAACATCGGGCATTTCGACAATGAAATTCAGGTAGATAAGCTGAAAAAATATCCGGGTATCAAACACACTAACATCAAACCGCAAGTGGATAAATATACTTTCCCTTCGGGAAATAGTATCCTGCTGCTTGCCGATGGTCGTTTGGTAAATCTCGGTTGCGCAACGGGGCACCCTTCATTCGTGATGAGTAACTCATTTACGAACCAAACATTGGCTCAAATCGAGCTATACACGAAAAAATACGAAGTGGGTGTCTATCGCCTGCCGAAACATTTGGATGAAGAAGTAGCCCGCCTGCACTTAGACCAATTAGGCGTGAAACTCACCAAACTCACTCCCGAACAAGCCGCCTACATAGGTGTGGAAGTGGATGGTCCGTATAAACCGGAGCATTACAGGTATTAGAAAACGTATGATACCGATTGTGTAAAATTAGCTGATAATAGAATTCACGCTAAATTCAAAAAACAGTAAGCCCCGATAGCTGCAAACTATCGGGGCTTATACTATCTCTTTCAGTTCTCAACTGATTTTCCTTACTCAAATAAATTCCTGAAATGCGAGAAAAAACCTTTTGAAGCTGAAGCGCTTGGTTTAAAGTTATTTGATTTTTCCAATTTCTCCAACGTCTGTTTTTCTTCATTGGTCAGGTTTTGTGGGATGTACACGCCGATATTGACTAACAAATCGCCTTTCCCATAGCTGTTTACGCTCGGAAGTCCTTTGCCGCGAAGGCGGAGTACTTTGCCGGGTTGCGTTCCGCCCGGGATATTTACTTTCACTCTTCCGTCAACGGTTGGAACTTCGACAGAACCGCCCATCGAAGCGACAGGAACAGAAAGTAACAGGTTATATATCAGGTCATTTTCATCCCGAATGAGTTCCGGATGTTTTTCTTCTTCGATCACTACCAGTAAATCGCCGTTTATTCCACCTCGTTTGGCGGCGTTACCTTTGCCGCTTACAGAAAGTTGCATACCTTCCATCACGCCGGCAGGAATGTTGATGTTGATAATCTCATCTTGTCTCAAGACACCATCACCACCGCAATGCGTACATTTGTTTTTGATAATTCTACCTTCGCCTTGACACGTCGAACATTCGCTGGTAGTCTGCATTTGTCCCAGTATGGTTTGCTGAACTCGGGTAACTCTTCCGCTTCCATTACACGTGGTACAGGTGGTAGTGTCTGAGCCGGATTCGGCTCCGGAGCCATTGCAGTACTGGCAAGAAACCTGTTTTTTGACTTTAATCTTTTTCTCAACTCCGCTCGCAATTTCTGCCAGATTCAGTTTTACTTTTACCCGTAAATCCGATCCGCGTCTTACGCGTTGTCCGCCACGTGAACTTCCGCTAAACCCACTGAATCCGCTAAACCCACCGAATCCGCCACCTCCAAAATGACCGCCAAAGATATCTCCAAAGTGAGCGAAAATATCTTCCATACTCATGCCGCCGCCTCCAAATCCGCCCGATGCGCTGTTTCCTACACCTTCATGACCAAACTGGTCATAACGCTGGCGTTTTTGTGCATCGCTCAGTACTTCATATGCTTCGGCAGCCTCTTTGAATTTCTCTTCAGCTTGTTTGTCTCCGGGGTTTTTATCAGGATGGTATTCAATCGCTTTTTTCCGATAAGCTTTTTTTATCTCATCGGCTGTTGCTTTTTTGGAAACGTCTAATATTTCGTAATAATCTCTTTTTGTTGACATGCTTGATTTTAGTTAGCGGTATTTAGTTAGCAGTTAGCAGTATTTAGACATAGTTTGCAGTTTTTCGAAAATAAGATTGATTTAATTCTGCAAGCTCACTTATTTCAACATTTAACTAACGCTAAATTTTCTTTCTATAAACTTATTTTATTCTCCTACTACCACTTTTGCAAAACGTATAACTTTGTCATGGAGTGTATATCCCTTTGAGGTGCAATCAATTATTTTGCCTTTCATTTCTTCGGAAGGAGCCGGAAAAGTTGTAACTGCTTCATGCACATCTACATCGAATACTTCATTTTCGGTAGGAATAACTTGCACTCCATTGGCATTCAAAAAGCCGATAAATTTTTTGTAAATTAACTCCACGCCTTCTTTCACTGCATCGGCATTATCTGTAGAGTCCATTGCCTGTAACGCACGCTCAAAATCATCGACTAACGGAAGCATATCCACGAAAATCCGCTCTCCGGCATGTTTGATCAGGTCGGCTTTTTCTTTAAGTGTTCGCTTGCGGTAATTGTCAAATTCTGCCATCAGACGAAGATTCTTATCATTCAGCTCTTCACATTTTTGTTGTAAATCTGCAGAAATATCCTCTGTCAATTCGTCAGTATCATCGGAATTTGTTTCTTGTTCCTCCAATATTGTTTCTTGTACAACTTCTTCTTGTTGAATATCTTCTTTAAGCTTTTCTTTTTCAGCTTTATGTTTTGCCTTCATAAATGAATTAATATTACGTTTGTTTTTGATATAGAAAAATGCAATGTCCAAGTAACAATAAATCTGCCAAAGCATCTCGTTTGATTTTTTTGTCATTTAACGAGACATTTTGGCAGATATAAATGTTTTGGATAGAGTCTGTTTGACTAAAGAATCAATCCAAATTTCAATCCTAATGCATCTGAAATGCTTAAAAAGGTGGAGAGCTGCATGTCGGTTTCTCCTTTTTCCAACAGAGCAATGTATTCGCGTTTTTTCCCAATTCGCCTACCTAACTCTTCTTGGGTAATGCCGTATTATTTTCTTGTCTCTTTCAGCAATTCGGAGTAATACCATGCTTTAGCGCGCGCGTTGAATTCTTTGCGCGTATCGCTTCCTTCTTCGCCGTATTTTTCGTTAAGCATTTGTGTCCCTGTTCTAAGTTTTGCTAATTTTTCAGGGTCGAGATTAATTTTTTTATTCTTTTGATTGTTCATGTTAAAATGTCCCTTCTAAATTTTATGAACTTTCTCAATTTGCACTAACATTAATTGAAACTGCATAATTCCCTATGCTGTGGATAGGAGGCATTATTTCTTATCTAACCATTTCAAAAATTCAGCCGGATTTTCCTGAAACTCTAAGAATCGGGTCAATGGTTTTCCCTCCGGATCAAGCATGACGTAGAAAGGTTGAGCATTTGCACCGAATTTATAGCGTTGCAGGTAGCTCCATTTATCTCCGATCGTTCTGATTCTTCGAGTTTTACCGTTTTCTTCCACTTCATACGGTTCAGCCAGCGCTTTTTTGTCGTCCACATAGAGTGAAATCAGCACAAATTCATTATTCAAACGGTCAGTTACTCGCGGGTCTGTCCAGACCGATGCCTCCATTTTCCGGCAATTGACGCAACCGTATCCTGTGAAATCAATAATCACCGGCATGTTATTTTGAGCTGCGTACTGCATACCTTTTTCATAATCCATGAATTTCGGATGAACTTCGTTTTCATACAAGTTAAAATCCTGCGTGAAAAGCGGTGGCGCGAATGCACTTACCGATTTCAACGGCGCGCCCCAAAGTCCGGGCACCATGTAAACTGCAAATGCCAATGAAATTATCCCTAAGAACAATCCGGGAACAGACGTGGTTTTCGTATCGGAATCGTGTGCAAATTTGATTTTTCCGATAAGATAGAAACCTAACAGTGCAAAAATCACTATCCATAGCGCAAGAAAAGTTTCACGGTCTAATAGTCTCCAACCGTAAGCTAAATCAGCTACAGAGAAGAATTTCAATGCTAATGCCAATTCCAAAAACGCCAAAACAACTTTGACTTTATTCAACCAACCACCCGATTTTGGCATGCTTTGAAGCAGGGCAGGGAAGAAAGCGAAGAAGCTGAATGGCAATGCCAAAGCAACTGCAAATCCGAGCATTCCGATGGCCGGGCCGAGGTAAGAACCTGAAACTGAAACTTCTACTAATAATGTCCCGATAATTGGACCTGTACAGGAAAATGAAACAAGTACCAACGTAAATGCCATAAATAAAATACTCACAATTCCACTTGTGGCATCGGCTTTCGCATCCATTTTGTTCGCCCAGGATGCAGGTAATTGGATTTCAAAAACTCCAAAGAATGAAATCGCAAAAACAACTAACAAAGCGAAGAAAAGTAGATTGAAAACCGCGTTTGTCGCCAGGCTGTTCAGCGCGCTTGCACCAAAGATAGCCGTTATAAGCAATCCGAGTGAAACATAGATAACAATGATAGCCAAACCGTAAAATACAGCATCACGTCTGCCGCGGCTTTTATCCTTTGTTCGTTTCAGGAAAAAGCTTACAGTCATAGGTATAATCGGCCAAACACAGGGTGTGAGTAAAGCTATTAATCCTCCTAAAAATCCGAGAATAAAAATCCACATCAGCGAACGCCCGGCTCCATTTTTATCTGCTCCGAATGATTTTAATTCCTCAATTACCGGTGTCCAAAGTACTTCCGAAGCTATTGGCGTAAATATTTGTTGAGCTATTACTGAATCTGCAGTTAGTGAGTCTGTCGTGGTTGAAATTGGGAGTACAGCAATGACGGGTTCAGTACCGGAAGTTGTTTCGGAAGAGGTAATCGCCGGTTTCACACCGGGTTTTCCTATCGTAAGCAACTCTTCCGAAGGTGGTAAACATCGGCTGTCATCGCACACCATGTAGTTAACAGTCACGTTTGCATAAACGGCAGCAGGGTCTGTAAACGAGATTTTCTGAACAAAAACAGCCTCACCGGAATACCAGTTTAAGTTCATATCAAAATTCGGATCGTAAGATTCAATTAATTTTGATAGAGCCTGAAGAGAGCCTTCTTTTTGGGCATTTTCAAGTTTTTCAAACGTGATTTTGGTGGGAATCGGTCCATCGGGAGGGATATTCAATCCGTATAAGTGCCAACCTTTGTCTAATTTCGCCTTTATAATAATATCGGCAGTGTTTTTTCCGGTCGATTTTTGCTCTATCGACCAGGTTACAGGATCGAAAATTTGACCGAATCCTTGTAAAGTAAATGTGAATAACGCTACGAATAATACTATTTTTAATCTCATAAATCAAGTAGTTTTTTGGGTTAACCTAATAAACATTGATATATGTAAGAATGTTCATATGTTAACAACTTTTCACATGAAAAATAAATGCATTACAAAATTACAATAAATAATTCTTTATTGTCCGACAAAAAGTTAAATATTAAGCTACTCTGTAGCTTACATATCAATTTTCAATTCTTTCTACAACTATGTAACCACTTCCGATGCATCGGAATGTTTCATCTGTGGGTTTTACAGCAATTTAGTTTTTGGGTGTTTGTAGTATGTAAATGATTTTTAGACTTATAGGTCAAAAAGTAGGCTGAAAACTCTGTTATAGCCTATTATCACTACATTTGAGCAATAATAAACCAAGGCATATAAACTCTACTATTGTCTAAATTTATCTCGTAAGTAAGAATTTAAAGCTTATTCCTAAGTTTGTAGAAGAAACCGGATAGGATGACGATACCAGAGGCGCTGTCATTTGACGGTCAAAAAAGAGCTGTAGATTTACCTTTGAACTGAATACATAATCTGCTGTGAACCGGAGGGTTACAACTTTATTCCCACTCGAAGCTTGCGTGATATCATCGGTCTCATTGATTTTGCGGAGCAGCGATTTAATATCTTTATAAGAAAAATCCATATTCAGCTTCAAATCATTTTTTACCGTCTGTCTTTGAGCTGATTTTAATTTTAAGACTACATCGAAATCATTCACAACATATCCGAAGCCGATTACAAATTCATCCGAAAGTGCCTCTATCAGCTGCGTGCTGTTCAAGTTCAAGGAAAGATTCCGCTGTTTCCGGTATTCTACTTTTGAAGTCATACTGTTTTTCATTGCCACATTTATCCCTATCAGCGGACTGAAACTTTCATTCAGCGAGACTGTGGAAATATCATACGCCATCGAAGGAATCGGCGTGTTTGTACGTTGATCACGGATAAAACCCAATGCGCTATTATCTCCATCTACACCTACCCAAGTTGCATATGAACTGTAATTTCCTATGGTGTAACGGTTTGTATATCCGTGAGTTAAAGTAATGGATCGGAACTTGTCTTTTACCCATTGATTATTGGAAAGTCCGTTATAATTCAAACTCCAGTTCGGTAAAATTTCAAGAATTGACAAGAATGGGTTTGTATTAACTCTATGCACATTTTTTCCTGTGTAAGCTGCCATGAATGCGGGAATCAACACATCGGGAGAATTGAGATTGTAAGTTCCGTTTGCAGGATCAAAAAGTTTTCCTCTGTAATTCGGGTCATCTTCAAAAAAACCGGTTGTCGGGTAGCGTGTTTCAGATCGGGTGTATCTATTCTCCAATCGTGCCAAAACTACCGCTCTATTATCTAAAAACTGCCGGAATGCATTTGAGTGATAATTATTGCTTGCATCTCCTATTTTCTCAAATGCGGTTTTCAATGTGATTGTTGTTATATTGAAGTTGCCGTTAAAAGTGGATGGCATTCCCGGATACATAAAGTGGATCACAGAATTTGATTGTGTTTGGCGTTTTCCGGTCAAATCAATTTTCAACCCGGCAATCGGCTCTATTGAAGCTCGGATATCCAAATCGGAAGTCATTGCTTCGTTAGCCGGATTTATGACATCCTGCCCCATGTACAGCCAGCCATTATTTGCCGCCCTGGCAAGTGTGTTTTTGTCATGGAATCCAAATACAAATCCCCATCCGGGCGCGTTTATGCCGTTTACCAAACTTTGGCCTAAGAATCCCGGTTCAGGCATGAATCCGGGAAGAGTCAGACTGCTTGATTGATTGTAATTGATTGATACACTTCGAATTGACATTGGCAGTCGAATGGCAAAGTCGGCAAATTGCTCACTCAGGGATCTCTCATTCGGATTTTTGGTGATTATTGTAATTTGAGCGTTTTCAGCATCAAAAGAAGGAGATAATAGTATTTCTGTCGGACTTTTCACCTTGTACCGTATCCGTATGGGTTGACCGGCCTGATTTTTTGCATTAAATGTAAATTTCTCGCTGTTCAAACCGTGATTTATTGTCAGCGTATCTCCTTTTTTCAGCGTTACGGTTTGATTGAAAGTACGTGGTGTAAACGGTTGCTGTCGTGAGGTTCGTTGACCTCGTTCAATTACACCTCGCAGGTATTTCGACTTTCTGTAAAGTGTTTCAAATTTGAAATCGGAAGTAACCATAAGCCGTCCTGTCGATGATGAGATATTTCCCAAATTGACATTTCCTTCCATCGGCGCGCTCCGGTTCCAACTGTATGTGGAATTATATTGCGCATTGGCGGTAATCCAATCCAAGAATGGTAACTTATCAATCGGAAGATTCCACGAAGCATTGAAAAGTTGTTGATACGTGTATGGTGTTCCCATTTTCATAATGCTACTCCAGACCGTATCACGCCAAGCTTCGTAGTGCTCTTTTCCTATTTCCGGTGTAAAGTAACTCTCTTCAATGTTAGCGTTCATTACAGTTTGAAGCCCGAAATCAATTGCTTTTGTCAGTTTATATTTGAAATCAAACTGCCGATTCCACATAAAATCTTTGCTGAACGAGAGATTGTCCATCGCTTGTCCGCCTGTAAATCCAGTAAAATCCCGTAATCTGACCTGAGAATAGGCTCTATTCAGGCTCGTACTGTAATTTATTGATGTCGGAAGATAATAAATATTGAAATCTTTTATTAGTTTAAAAGTTGGTTTTTGGAATGCTTTTGATTTGCTAAAGGGCTCCCAGGGTTGTAAATTGAAGCTGTAAGCGTAATTGATTGCTGCTCGCTGTTGCTTCATCAGGTTTTGTTGGATTTCCGGTGTGTGCTCGTTGCTTTCATTTACCGAGTAAGTAAATGTTACGTTTGCCGGATCATAAAACATCGGTTTTTTACTTCGTATATTTACCTTCGCGTTGGTAATATTGAAACTTCTGGTTTCTACAACCGACTGAGTCATAGCTTTCAATGAGTCTTTTTCAATGTTCGACTCAAGAATCTGAATAGCATCTTTCAATAAAATATCTTCATCGAGGGGATTATATTTTGGGGAAACTGTTTCATTTGTATAGGTAAAAAATGCCGGGATTTGAAGTTTGGCTTGTTCGGGGAGGAATCTACCTAAATCCAACGCGGCCGAAAAGTTGAGCTGATGGAAATCCATCATGTTTCTGCTCATCACATTGCTTTCTATACCACCAAATCCGGCAGTTTCCATTCGTCCGGCCACATTTATCGAACCAAGGTCTGAAAGGTTTATAGCCATATTTGCCATAGCAGCCCAACCGCCGTCTTCATCGAACTCTGACATACGAAGTTCATTCACCCAAATTTCTCCGGATTTCACTTCTCCCGATCTGTTTCGCACACCAATCATTATATTTTCCACATCAGAGATTGAAGGATTCCCGACAATGGTAATCTTGTTTTTTTGCTTGTTTTTGTCCGAAGTAATGTAAGGCGTGGAGTTCGATACAGACGTATTTTGTCTATTTTTGTTTCGTTCCAATTTGGCATCGGTGAGCGCTGTAAACGGGAAATCAAACATGTTTTCAGGATACCAAACCTGTTCTCGGTCTGCCAGTCTGTTATTGGAATATGTGCCCGGAGGTGTAAGTCGGAGCGGAATTTCATACTCATAATAGTTATTCATATAATCCGAACCCAGACGGATAAAGATGGTAAGATCTTCATCTTCCAGATTGGGGTCTTCCTGAAGCCTGCTCGCATGAACAAACATCTGCAGACGTTTATATCGCCTCATATCATATGCACTGTTACGGTAAACCGATCTTGAGTCACCCGATTCCAGATTGGTTATTTTTAGTGACNNGCGGAATTTCATACTCATAATAGTTTGAGACCATGTCAGAACCCAAACGAATATAGGCAGTCAGCTCGTGGTCTTGCAGGTTTTGCGCGGCAGCATCGAGCATCGCTTCGGCATGAACGAACATTTGCAAGCGTTTATACTGGCGCATATCGAAGAATGTATTTTTGTAAACGGCACGGCTCTCTTTCGGTGACAAATCGGATACACGCAGCACCATTGCCTGCTCGTTTTCTTGAAGCAGTTGAGGTTGACTTGGATCGGTTTCGCGCGTAATTCCCGGAGGAAGCACATAATTCACCGGTTTTTTTCTGCCGTTTTCTTCGATATTGACAGCCAAAACATCTAATTTCGAATTTGTAGCGCCGATATTCGCTTCGATAGGTTTATTGTAGTTTCGCCATTCACCCCGTACCAAATCCAATGTCGCGAATCGGAGATGCGTTTCTTGTTCGAATCCGGTCAAAAACATTCTGATAAATCGAATCGATTTGAAATTACGGATACTGCCTACTTTGTCAGTATATTCACGAATCGGAATCTTAAATTGATACCATTTTACTTGTTCCGTATTTCCATTTTTAAGGAGTACGCTTGCATCTACAATGTCCGTAATATAGTTTGACCCTATTTCCATTTTATCGGGACGAAGTTCTACTTTATATTGAAAATATTTTTCATACTCATTTAATGTTTTATCATCGTTAATATCTTCAATATCAGGAAGTGATGTGGCATTTGTGCTGTATTCTGTGGTTGATTCGGAAGCATCGGGCGAATTCCCTTCAGTTCCGTTAAAGTATTTGTATCGGTCAATTATACCGGCTTCTTTTTCATCCCAGAAGCTGCCCAAGTAGTAACGGTAATTATCACCCGAAGGATCTCTCAAAGGAGAATGCGGGTCATTTTCCATTTGGGCGATTGTGGCAGGGTTTAGTTTTGCGCGTAGCTGATCTATGTATTCTTTATAGGTCGGGAAGTTAAACTCATCTTCGGTAGAAAGCCCGTTTAATCCAACATCTTGTTTTTCCCGTGCACCGGCTGTGTTGTCAAAAGCTACTACGGTGGATTGAGTTGTCGGGACTCTTCCCCATACGGTAGTTTCAAAGTTTTGGTTATTTTCATCAATTGGCAATCCATGCTCAAACGCCTTTTTTCCATCTTTGAGAATATCTTCGCTTATATCTCCCAAATTGAAATACAATTCGCCTCCGGGGTTGTTTTCATCTTTGTAAACGAATGGGTCAAGCATCCAGAATTCGATGTATTCAATATTCGATGTTTCAAAATCGGTATTGTCAATTTTCCGCATTATTCCTCCCCATCGTTGTGCCGGATTAGAAAGCGTTCCATCGGGATTCATTCCATCTACATCAAGATTGTACGGACCACGCTGTGTCGGGTAGTAGGAGAGATTTAGGAGCGTAATCAGATTTGTTCCCTGTGGATTGATATCCCGGTTTGGGAAAATTTCCGTTTCGCTTACACGACGCGTATAGTGATTGGATAGCGATTCCAGATTTCCGCGCAGGTTCGAAGGCGTTCGGCGTGTCTCGCTGTTAAGTGACTGATCTACAGCATACCAAGAAAGCAAAGCTCTGTTTTTTCCATACTCAATATCGTTACTTAAACTTGCTTCTGGGAAAAGCTGATTGGCCGGATTATCACTGTACGGCGTGCTGGCCAGGTACCAATAATATGGATAATGAATGTCGATGTTGATTTTTGTTGATTCGAAATCATCCAAATAAGCCAACCCTTGCTGTCCGATTACTTTATGATGCCCGGGAATCAAATGCGCGAATTCAGCATTCATTGCCACAGAAGAGGGTTGTGTAGCATTTACGAATGGAATTCGGTCAAGCATATTAGTTAACCATTGTGATTCGGTACGCCAGGAGGTGTTCAGTCCCCAAATTGTGTTTTTTATCGGTTCGCTTCCTGTAATTACTTTTTTTGTCAGCGGCATTTCGGAAAGTCGCATCATGGTGCCGCCCAAACTGAAGTTTTTGCTGAATTGATATTCTAAATGTGTTCCAATCAGCGACTTACGCTGCATGCTAAACATGGATTGATTTTCAAGTTTTACATCAATATTGGTGTTTGATTCCAACAAGGAATTATTCAAAATCGTTACCCTACCCATCATGTAATCGACTGAGTAATCGACATTTTCAATCAGCGTTCTGCCTCCTGCAGTAACCACAACCGAGCCGCGCGGAATATTCATTGCGTTAAGCATAATCTCAGATCCCGAACTTGAACCTTTGTATCTTCCGACTAACGAAAACTTGTTTTTTTCGCTGAACTCCTGCGCCACAACTAAGGTTGAATCGTACAGTTCTTCATACACGTATTTATCTGCTATCGCGTCATTCCCGATTTTTTCTCTTAAATATTTACCAAATGGCTCTAAAACCGGAAAGATAATTCTGCCTGAAGATGAAAGCGCTGTATATCCCTCTATATAATCAAAACGACCATCAGGGTTGACGTTGTTTTTAATATCTAAGCGGTCTAAATTCATTACACGAAGCAACAATTGGTTGGCAATATTTCCTTCTTGAATATATTGGAGTTCTGTTCCGATCGAATCGTTTCGGTACATAATATTCATTTGAAAATCAGTCGGTTGCATTTGCATGGCGCCAATGGAATAAATGTTTTTCATCATTAAGTCCCATGAAGCCAAATGTGGAGACTGCGAAGTGCTTTTTAACAACTTCAAAATTAACGCGTTTGGAGCCTTTACATTGTCAGTAGAAAATTCGCCAACTTGGTAGTTTTTTCCTTGATAGGTATATTCATAGGCTACCGCGAGCACTTCATCGGAGTTGAGAGCCGACCGGAGAGAAATAAAACCCAAGGATTGGTTCAGAATATAATCCGACTGGCTTAATCGGCGGGCGTTCTCTATTTTTTCATAATCCTCACCACCATTAATGCTCATTGCGCCGTACATGCCGGCAAGAATTGCATTGGTTTGCTGTACGTCGCGAACATTTGCTATGCTGTTGATTTCGCTGTAGAGCGAGTTGGCGTTATTTGAGGTTATATTGCCTCCCGAGCTTCTCCAGTGTGGATTGTCAATGCGTGAAGGTTCGCCTAAATCCATAAATCCTATGATGTTGCGCGCTTCATCAAAATTTCCGCGCTTGTTTGTCACCCACACTTCCACACGGTTAATGATTATACCCGAAGAGATAAACGGGAGACTTTTCATTGAATTCTCATAATCATCACGAAACTGATGTCCGAGAAAGAAGTGCCGATTCTCATCGTATTGATCTATTTTAACTTCAAAAGGAGTGGTCTGAGCACCTCCTTTGGAGCTTACCATCTGTGATTGTGACTCTTGCTGTGATGCAATGGCGGAAATTCGTAATTTCCCGAACTGAAGGTCTGTCTTAATTCCAAAAAGAGCCGAGCTTCCGGTTATCAATGAACCACTTAGCGGCATGCTCACATTACCGGCTTCGATGAGTTGGATGATGTCGTCTTCTTTGCCTTTGAAGGAAAGCTTGGCGAGCCGCTGATCAAAATCGAATGAAGCTTCAGTATTGTAATTCAGCCCGAAATTAATTTTATCACCTACCGTCCCGGTAACATTCATTTGGATTTTTTGGTCGAAATTGGGAATATTCGAGCGACGTGATCGTTGCGGGAGTGTCGGATTATCAGTGAATTGGCTCTTGAAGCCAAAAATAAGCTCGGCAGAACCTTGCGTACGAATTTGCACGCCGCCCGGTCCAAAAACTTTATCGGCAGGACCAAGGCTGAATTTCATGTCCGTTACAGAAAATTTATCCTCGTTGCTTGTCGTGCCTGTGATATTCCTGTCACGCCAATATTCCTGCATCGATTTTTGAAGTGAATATTCGTTGTAATCTTCGGGAGAGAGAGTGTAGGGTGTCGCGATTTCCAATTCTCCGACTTTTGTTCGGATCACATAATTTCCGGTTTTATCATCGTATTCTACGGTTGTTTTCACGTTGTCGGGATCACGCAGATCCATCGGATATTGCTTGTTGAGGTCTTCGTAAGTGGCAATAGTTTGATTGTTCACGGGAAAACGGGCTGCAGTGTCTTTACTTGTCGCGGAATTCGTATTCGCGCTCTGAGGTTGGGGCTGTGGACCAGGAGAAACTTCTGCCAAATATTCGGATGTAAAATTGCGAGTGGAGTTTACGAGACCATAACTTCCACCTACAAGAACAAAAAAGAATAATATGATAGAGTACTTCTTCATTTAATGGGCTTTACAACATCTTCAGCGCCATTTTGAGCACTAACTCAACGTTCATTTCAGGATTTTCTTTCAGAATCTTGTCAACCACTTTTTGAGATTGTGCTACTCCAAAACCAAGCATTGCCAGCGCTGCCAGTGTCTCTTCGCGAATCGGATTAGTTGCGAACGAAACAGATGATTTTATATTGCTGTCGGAAGTAATTTCGATTTTGAGAATTTTATCTTTTAAATCCAAAAGAATTCGCTGAGCTGTTTTTGTCCCGATGCCTTTAATGGCTGTCAGTGCCGTAACATTTTCTGTTGCAATGATTTGTTGAAGCTCGTCGGCAGTATATGAAGACATGATCACCCTTCCGGTATTGGCTCCGACTCCGGTAACAGAAATAAGCAACTGGAAAAGCTCACGTTCGCTTTTGGTCATGAACCCGAAAAGGATAAATGCATCCTCGCGAATAGCTTCGTGGATAAAAATTTTTGCTTCCTTTTTACCTTGCAGCGCACTGTAGGTAGTCAAAGCGATATTGATAAAGTAGCCGATTCCGGCAGTTTCAATCACAGCGTTGGTCGGTGTGAGTTCGGTTAAGTCACCTTTGATATAGTCTATCATTAGTATATGAAATTGTAAGAGTCAAGACTTTTAGAACCAAGACTATCTATGCAATGGTAAAAAATCAAGACAAAATAAATATTGTGGATTCATTTCACAGCTTATCGGAAAGTATAACGAATTTTTATGAAAATTAGTGTAAAAACAAGTGAAAGATAGGGAATGAAACAAAAAAAACTGCCGAAATTAAATTTTCGACAGTTTTTCAAATCTGTTGTTCAATGCCTAACTTTCTTTTATTCTTATTTCAGAAGTTACCGGAATCGCTTTTTTGTATAATGCTTCCACGCCGCAATAAGTACTTTCTGACATATGTACCACTTTTTCTATTTTTTCTAAAGGTAAGTTTTTTCCTGTAAACTCGTAAATAACATGCATTTTTTCGTAGTACTTCGGATGTTCTTCTACCAGATCACCTTCAACAATTATGTTACATTTCTCGAAATCAACTCTCATTTTCTTAAGAATTGTAACTACATCCATTCCCGTACATGCTGCTAATGCAGATAAAAGAAGCTTTTTTGGACCCGGTCCTTGATTTTCACCACCATTTTCAACGGGAGCATCAGTTAATATTTTGTGACCATCTAAATCTACTTCGAATTTCAATCCGCCTTTCCATTCGTTATTAATAATATGTTTCATTTTGATAATAATTGTTATAAATTTGAGTTATTATTAAGATAACATTTACGAACGATTAAAAGTTCTTGTTTTTGTTAGATTTCTACATAAACAAACTCAGCATTAAATACGATTGTCAGGCTGTTCTTGTGGTAAATTTTGAAAAGTATGAATGAAAAATCCGATGAAAAAAAGAAAATCTATTACGCCATATTCTTTCCGGCAATTATTTGCTTTTTGGTGATATTGGCTTTTCTTTTTGAGCGGGGCATGGGACTTGATTTTAAGATCGGCGGAGTTTTTCCGAGAGAGATTAAAGCTTTGCCAAATATTTTCACTATGCCTTTTATTCATTCCGATTTAGGACATTTAGCAAACAATATTTTCTCATTTTTTGTTTTGAGCGTATGTTTGTATTATTTTTACGGTGAATTTGCAAGTAAAGTGTTGATTTTTTCTGCGATTTTAAGTGGCATAATTCTTTGGATAATCGGGCGTGATGCGTGGCATATCGGATTGAGCGGAATAGTATCTGTCTCTTATATTTTTCTTTTTTTTAGCGGGATATTAAGAAAACATATGCCTTTAATTGCTATTTCGCTTGTCGTGGTTTTTTTATATGGCAATAATGTCTGGCATCTTTTCCCGTGGCAAAAATTTGATCCTATTTCCTGGGAAGGACACTTAGCAGGGGCTGTTAGCGGAATTTTATTTGCATTTATTTATCGAAAGCAAGGACCGCAAAAACCGGTAAAAATCTGGGAGGATGAGGAG
>LSQX01365528.1_pt1 | contig 21203 bp, 16 predicted proteins | sample 654561 | NCBI WGS metagenome assembly LSQX01 (sample SAMN04489861, study PRJNA283612) | anaerobic digester metagenome | isolation source: 4 biogas reactors fed with cattle manure at either 37C or 55C with and... | place: Denmark: Kongens Lyngby | collected 2014 | reverse complement strand
TGATTACACTGCTTTAAAAGATTCAGATGTGGTTATCGTTACTGCGGGTTTACCTCGTAAGCCAGGTATGTCCCGTGATGATTTGCTTTCTGTGAATTATAATATTATTGCCACCGTGGGAAAAGCCATTAAGGAATATGCTCCCAATGCTTTTGTTATAGTGGTTACAAATCCCTTAGATGCTATGGTTTATGCCATGCAGAAAGTTTCTGGATTACCTGCTAACAAAGTGGTGGGTATGGCCGGGGTATTAGATTCTGCTCGTTTGGCATGCTTTGTAGCTATGGAACTAGGCGTTTCCGCTGAAGATGTGCAAGCTATTGTGATGGGTGGTCATGGAGATACCATGGTGGGATTATACAATTTCTGCTCTGTGGGCGGGATTCCTTTGCCTCAACTTATGGATAAAGAAACCTTTGATCGATTGGCTAAACGCACTGCCACTGCTGGTGGTGAAATTGTAGCATTGTTAAAAACTGGATCAGCTTTTTACAGCCCTGGAGTTTCAGCAGTTAAAATGGCAGAAGCTTATTTGCTCGATAAAAAATCTGTGCAAACCGTGGCCGCAGCACTTGATGGTGAATATGGTGTAGAAGGTGGTCTATATTGTGGTGTGCCCGTAGTGATAGGGGCCAATGGTGTGGAAAAAATCTTTGAAGTCAAGCTAGATGAAGAAGAACAAAAAGCATTTGATGTATCATTAGATGCGGTAAAAGAGCTAGTTGCTTGGGTTGATAAGCAATAAGATGAATATAGTTTAGAATTAAGCTGCGCTTTTAGGCGCAGCTTTTTTATTTCCTATGAACTCTGTAGTTAGGAAGATCTATGTAAAAAGTACTTCCTAAATTTAAGCCTTTAGATTCAGCCCATATACTGCCTCCATGATTTTCCACAATTCTTTTGGCTAAAGCTAAGCCTAAACCAGTACCCTCAGAGTCTTTGTCCAATTTGTGAAAAATAGTGAATATGTTTTGAAGATTGTAGTCTTGAAGTCCTATGCCATTGTCGCTTATGGCGCAAATTAATTTGCCATCTTGTGTTTTGGCAGTACAAACAATGCGCGGCTTAATTTCATTATTTCTGTATTTAATAGCGTTTTCTATTAAGTTCTGAAATAATTCTAAAATTCTAGCCTCGTCCACATAGACTTCAATGCCTTGGGTTTTGTTTATTATCTCAACCCCATTTTGTTTTATACTCATGGCAAGCATTTCACAAGTGTCTTGAATAATATCATGTAATTTCATCCATTTATTTGCACTTTTGATAGTGCCAGTACGCGAAAGTTGCAGTAAGTCATTTAACATATTACCCATCTTGAGGGCAGCATTATCAACTCGTTGCAAATAGTTACTGATCTCATCGAATTCTTTGTTTTGTAATTCCTCTTGGGCCATATCCAAAAAGCCTCTTATGGTTATGAGTGGGCTTTTTAAATCGTGAGAAACCGTGTAAGTGAACTTCTCCATTTCTTCATTGCGGTTTTTAAGTTCTTGGTAAAGGACTTGTTTTTGTTTTTCTGCGTTGCGAATGGTGCTAATATCTCTGATGAAAATTAAATAATTGGGGTCATAGTACACTGTTTTTGCCTCAAAATGATGCATGTTCTTTTGTAAGTTTTGGGAGAAAATGAAAGTTGCGTGTTGTTTCAACTTACTGGTTTGCATGGCATTTTGTATTAAATTTACCACTTCACGGTCATAGAACTTTGTAAATGGATGTCCGGTGATGTTTTCAAAATCCAAGTGTTTAATTTTCGAGTTGTCTCGATAATCTATGATTATTCCATCTTTGTTTAGCATTAACAAAACATCGGGATTGGAGTCAATAAAAATCTTATTGCGCTGTTCAAAATCTTTGCGTATGCTCCACTGTAAGCGAGAGTCAGATATACTGCGTGAAATAAGTAGGCTAATAAAAATTAGCGCTGATATGCCCAAATGAATATCAGCAACGGTTCCGTATTCATTAATTAAAACTGAAGGGTGAATTTTATTGTAGGTAAATATGCTGATTATTGTCAATAAGTTAAAGGTCAACACATGTCCGATTCCAGAGGTGGAAGAAACCAAGGCTAAAATTAGAGCATAAAACCACCAGCGATCTTGGGGATAAATTAAAAACACACCACTTAAACAAACCACACCTAAGAAAAATAAGGTCAAGGGCTGAAAAGTGCTGAAAAACAGCTGTTTTTCATTGCTTTTATAGTATATCAATAAAGGCAAGCTTAGGGCTATTATGGAGATAGCATCTCGAGAAAGTTTAAAACGCACATCTAAAAACAAGTCAAAACTGATTTTTGACAAATAAAAGTGTTGGATAAGTTCAAAAAATAAAGCACTTAAAATCAGAGGAATGACAATTCCCACCATTAAAAAAGTGCTTAAAGCAGCAGTGTTGCGCTTATCAGTTTTTGATTTGAATAGTAATTTTATTAAAAGCCAAGAAATAATTAATGTTATGGTCTCAGGTATGGCATGCAAAAACCAAGTTGCTGTCCAAGAAGAACTGATAATAGTTGGCCAAATTATTTTATTTATGAAAAAAACAGGAATAAGCCATGCTCCCCAACGATGCAGTAACAGAAAGCCAATGCTTAAAGGAATATTCCAATGGAAAAGTTTAGGCTCAAAAAAGTAATTGATATAAATTTGATGCCCTAAAAGCATTAGTAGGGTGACAAATAAGACTTTAAGCCAGAAGTTTTTTGAAGTCAATTTATTCATTGTTTTAATTATCATAAAAAAAAGTTAAGAAAATAATTTTTTAAAGTTGATTTGATAAAAAAAAATGGATGTAAATTAAGTATGAAAATATTGATAGTTGATGATGCAGTGGCAGTAAGACGCCAAGTATTTCGAGTGTTGGATGAAATGGGTTTTAAAAGCATATTGGAGGCTGGAAGTGTTGCTGAAGCGTGGTCTATAATTGAAAGAAATAGAGGAGAAGAAATTAAATTAATTTTTTCGGATTGGCACATGCCTGGAGAAACAGGTTTAGATTTATTAAAGAAAATCCGCTCTCATCCAAAATTTAACAAAATACCTTTTATCATGCTGACCACAGAACAAGAAAAAAGTAAAATAATCGAAGCAGCACATTTCGGTTTGCAAGGGTATTAGTTTAAACCAGTAAATAAAATTACCATAAAGCAGCGAATTACTTCTTTAGGATTATCTGCTGATTAGTGCAGGCAAATAGGTTGTATGAGCAATTTAAGCTTTAGGGTCTTTTGGCGTCTTTCGCTTTTTGGTGTTTTTGTTTGGGCTTTGGTAAGCTTAATTGTTTACAGTATAGTTGCCAGCACTGGACAAAGTTTAAACCATGAGCTAGGGTGGGGTTTTGCTCGCATAGAAGAAGATATAATAGCTGCAGATTTGCATCGAGCCCAAAGTTCTTTGGAGCAATATGTAGAGAATTTGGCAATAAAGCAAAAAGATTGGTCTTTTTGGGACGATGCGTGGAAGTATGTGGCCCAACCTAATGAAGAATTTGAAAACTCTAACATAGATGTTTTGGCTCTGGCGAATTTGCACATCAATTACATGGCTTTTTTTAATGTGAACCATGAGTTGGTAAAAGCTGCAGCTGCCGACCATCGCCTTAAAGATACAACCGAATTTTCAGCATCATTATTAACTAAACTAAAGCACACAAACTTATTGGCTACAGATAGCGACCAGGAGAGTTTTAAGCATGGTTTCGTGAACATCGATGAAGGAATATGTGCTCTAGCCATCGCTCCAATTTTACCCACAGCGGGTTACGGGGAGTTTCGCGGCACATTGGTTTTTGCCAGCTTGCTAGATTCTTTGGATATAGCAAAAATGAGTGCAAATACTCAAATAAAGATGTTTTTAAAAACAGCAAATCCAGATACTTGTACTCATAAATCCTTTGATATAGAAGTTTGTGTAAAAAATGATGAGCAAATCCGAGCAATATCGCATTTAAACGATATTTATGGAGATAAGACATTGGTTGTGGGCATAGACCATTTTAGAGAGATTTATAAGCAAAGTGTCAAAACCCTTGATAAAGTAGGCGAAGTTTTGAAAAAAACTAATAGGATGCTGTTGCTTTTTGCTACGATATTTTTCATTTTAGTTTTCATTTTTATGACTTTCATCTTGTATATGTTAGTGTTTAGGCGTTTAGAAAGAATGGTTATAGATGCGGAACTAGCGGGCGAAAAAGGAGAGTATGGTTTAAGGCTTGTGGATGTTTGCACCAGGGTTAGGGGTAAAGGGGACGAAATTCATCGTACAGCCAATGCCATCAATTTGATGTTAGATACCTTGCAAAGTACTTACGAAGATTTATGGCAAAAAGATGGTTCTTTGCGGTTGCTTTTTGATACGATTCCCGTGGGGCTATTAAGTTTGGATCATAATTTTAAGATAGAAGCTGAAATATCTAACAAAGCTTTGAGTATTTTAGAAGAAAGGGTTGATTTGGCATATACCACCGAAGGTTTAAGTGAATTGCCCAAGTTCGAAGGGATAGTAGGGAAAAGCTTGCCTCAAGTTTTAAAAATGAATGCAGCTCAGCAGCAAAAATTAGAGCAGTTTTTAGAGGCTTTTTATTTAGAATTAATGAGCGAGTCCGATATGGAGGGCTTAAACCCTTTTCCCCAATGGAAGGTTTTACACGAAAACAATAAACACAAGTGGGTGAATATAAATTATCGCATTATAAGAGCAGATACTAAATATGGGCAGGAAACTAAGCGCATTTTGGTGATTCTTGAGGAAATTACCGAAAAAGTTGAGCAAGATCAAGAGTTATTGGCATTAAATTCCCAATTAAACTTTTTGCGGGTGTTTATAGAGGATTCTGGAGCTTTGCGACAGTTTATTGACGAAGCTCATGCGATTTCTAATGAACTAAAGCGCACTGAGTGGCTTTTTGATCTTAAAATGAATATAGAGTTAGAAGAAATTTCTCAGTTGTTTAGGATAGTACATACGCTGCATGGTTCAGCTACGGCTATGGGCTTAGATTCTGTAGCTCAAGCTGCTTTTCATTTGGAGTCTCACTTAGCATATATACGCGGTAAAGCTTTAAAGCAAATCCCCTCCACTGTCGGACTTTCTTCCAAAGGGATAAACGAATGGGTGCAGCAATTAGATTTAGCCCTAGCTCAAGCTGAGAAAGTTTTAAATGAGTATTTGCGCGAAGACACCATGGACACTAAAGTGAATATTAATCAAGCATGGTCGCGTTTGGTGAGAGCTACGCCTAAAATAGCTGAAAGCCAAGATAAATTAGCACACTTACAAATAACTGGCGGTGATATTTTTCTGGATTCGGAGTTTTCTAATGATTTAGCAGCAATTTTAAGCCATTTACTGCGCAACGCTTTGGCCCATGGTATTGAATTACCTGAAGAAAGGTTGCGTCTTGGTAAATCCATGGAAGGTACTATAAGTTTAAGTTTGGAGTTAAAAGATAATTACTTTGTTTTAGATTTTGCAGACGATGGACGGGGCATAGATGTAGAAAAAGTTTTGCAAAAAGCTGAGGCGTTGGGGTTGGATCTTTCCCAAGATTCAAATGAAATGCAAAGGGCTTTAGAAGCTATTTGTCATTCTGGATTTAGCACTAACGAATACGCTGATAACATTTCAGGGCGCGGTGTAGGCTTAGATTCAGTGAAAAAGCAAGTAGAATACATGGGTGGCACTTTGAGCATAAATACCGTGATAGGCGAAGGCACAAGTTTTATTTTAAAAATCCCTTTGCCATAAATTTTATAGATTAAAGTTATGAGTAACACATTAAATTTTGCAGAGTTAAAAGAATTATACAATCAAGATTATAAAATTAGCCTATTTATTCGCCATGCCGAAAGAGAGGAAATTGATCCTCGGGATCCAGAAATGGGAATGGGCGCTTTATTAACTGAAACTGGAAAAGAGCAAGGGAGAAAATTAGGCGAAAAGCTGAGTTATTTTCAAGATTTTTCTTTTACTAGCAGTGCTGTAGAAAGATGCAAACAAACATGCAGAGCTGTAGCTGTGGGAGCAGGCTTGGGGGAAGACATTAGCATAGCAGAAAGCCCTTTATTTGGGATTCCGGGTGTTTATATTTCAGGAATTGAAAGTCAACATGAAATGGAACGCTTAGGTTTTATGGAGTTTACAGAGCAGTATATCAAAAATGGAGAGGCCAAAGGAATGCGACCGGTAGGGGAGGCATCCGAAGATCTATTAGCAGAGATTTTGAAAGTATCCACAGCGAAAATGAATATTTGTGCCAGCCATGACTTATTTGTGGGAGTGCTGATGAGTCATTTGCAATTACGCACTGTAACCATAGAAAATTGGATTAGCTTTTTAGAAGCAGTGGCTATTTTACAAGCACCTGATAAAAGCGTTAGTTATAAGATTTTCAACCCCCTAGCTGATCTATAAATGGCTAAATGGGCATTAAAAAAGGCTGGTTGCATAAGCAACCAGCCTTTAAAAGTGTAATTGTTTAAACTAAGCCTTTTTTTGTTGTTCTTCGACTTCGGCACGGACTTTGTCCATGTCTAAATCTTTGATTTTTTGTATAAGTTCGTCTAAGGCAGGTTCGGGCAATACCCCAGGTTGCATATAGACCATGATGCCATCGCGGAAAGCAGCAATGGTTGGTATAGAAGTAATGCCAAAGCTACCAGCTACTTCTCTTTCAGCCTCAGTATCGCATTTAGCGAAAGCAATGTCTTTGTGTTTTTCTGCAGCTTTTTCAAAAATTGGCCCAAACATACGACAGGGTCCGCACCACTCTGCCCAAAAGTCAATTAAAAGAATTTCGTTGTCTTTGATAGAGCTTTCTAAGTTTTCTTGGTTTAATTCAAAAGAAGCCATAATTATTCTCCTCTTTAAAGGGTTTTGGAACGATTGTTCTGCAAATATAGTAAAAAGATACATTATTCGTCAAGTGTTTATTTATATTATACCAACACTCAACGGAGTTATGGGATATGTATGGAATTGTTGCAGCAATATTGCTGTTGTTTGTAGGTGGTTTTGCTCAGAATATCACCAAAAGTTATGGTTGGAAAGAAGCCGCTATGGTGGAATTCGAAGCGATTGACGGAGCAAGTGAATATAAGCTTTATTATAGTGGAGAAGGGTTAAGCAAAGTTCTTGTGGATCCGCAACTTATTCGCAATTATGGGAGCCATTGGCGGGGTGATGTATTGGGCTTAAAACCAGGAACTTATACCCTCAAAGTTACAGCGGTGGTTAATGGTACTGAAAGCGCTGGAAGCTCCGCTGAAGTAACGGTTAGTGCCCATGATCGCAGCGGTTTTGCTTTTGCAAATGGGGTAGTTCCAGGTGCTTACAAGGCAGATGGCACGCTAAAAGAAAATGCCGTGGTGCTTTATGCTACGGCAAATACCATAAATACCCTTAGCATGGATGTGGTTGATGCTACGGTTAACCCTTGTGTGGGCTTGCAAAATATTTTTGATGGTTATAAAAAAGGTAAAGATCCTCGTCCTTTAGTGGTGCGCATAATAGGACAAGTGGGGATCCCCGAGAATAATCAAAGCGGTGATTTGGTAGTTGAAAATAAAAACAATGCCCATAGCTACATCACCATAGAAGGAGTGGGTAAAGATGCGGTGATGGACGGCTGGGGTTTGCGTGTAAAAAATGCAAACAATGTGGAAGTGCGCAATTTGGGAATAATGAATGTCAGTAGCAATGAAGGTGATAATATTGGCTTGCAACAAAATAACGAACATGTTTGGGTGCATCACATAGATATGTTTTATGGACATGCGGGCAGCGATGGCGATCAGCAAAAAGGCGATGGAGCTTTGGATTGTAAAAAATCAACCTATGTAACTTTTGCCTACAATCATTTTTGGGACACTGGTAAATCGAGTTTGCTAGGGTTGAGTGAGGGTACTACCGAAAGGCTTTATATTACCTATCATCATAATTGGTTTGATCACTCCGATTCGCGCCATCCTCGTGTGCGTTATTACTCAGCCCATGTTTACAATAACTATTACGATGGAATATCCAAGTACGGTGCTGGTTCTACCATGGGGTCATCGATTTTTATGGAAAGCAATTATTTTCGCAATACCAGGTACCCTATGTTGATTTCTATGCAGGGTTCCGATGTTTACGATGCCTCTAAGGGTGAAAATGATTATAAAAATAAGCCCACTTTTTCTAAAGAAGATGGGGGTATTATCAAAGCATATAATAACCATATTGAAGGAGAACAGCGCTTTGTGGCTTATGGCGATGCAAACTTCCCTAATAGCACGGTGGATTTTGATGCATACATGGTAAATACTGCTGGTGCTACAGTTCCTAGCAGTGTTAAGTCAGATAAAGGAGATAATATTTATAACAACTTTGATACCGATGCAAATATGTATGCTTATACTGCAGATAGCCCTGAAGAAGCTAAAAATAAGGTGATAGCCCAAGCCGGACGCATGGAAGGGGGAGATTTCCGTTGGACTTTTGACAATGCCGTGGACGATAAATCTTATGCTGTAAACGCAGAATTAAAAAGTGCTTTAAATAACTATAAAACAAAATTGTTAGGTGTACAAGGGGAAGCTTCTCAACCCCAGGGATCATCCTCTAGCACAGAACAATCTTCTTCTAGCGATAAATCTAGTAGCCAAGAATCTTCTTCTAGTAGTAAGCAAGATGAAAGCGATGATAAAGATGAAGGCGAAAGCACTAGTTTGCTCCCCATCACTACCAGTTTGCTGCACAATTTTAGTACCCAAGCTTTAGAAAGCGAATATTTGTATTTATCAGGTAATTTATCGAAGAGTAAAGGAACGCTAAATTATAATGAAATGGTTTTGACCCAATGCTTAAAACTGGAGTCTAATACGCAAATAACCATGCAATTAGCCCAAGCATCCACGCTTAAATTGTACTTAAACGCTTATTTCACTGGCAAAGTAAAGATAGATGGAAAAAATCACAGCGCTACAGCTGGAGTAATAAGTTTGGACTTGGACGAAGGCGAGCATAGCATTACTAAAGCTGATGTGGCAAACTTGTTTTTGCTTGAAATAACTGTGGAAAACCCCACTTTTATAAGGAAAGTACCCACTTTTGCGAAATTCCATCAAGGGCGAATATTGCTGGATTCAGGAGCAAGGGATTTACAAATTTTTAACCTTCACGGACAACTACAGTCTAGCTATGAAAAACCAGGTTATTACATTGTGAAATACCAACTTAATGGAAAGTCCTTGCAACAACTGTTTTTAGTGAAATAAAGTTTGCTTTGAGTTAGAAAAAGTTCATTTGCTCAATGAGAAAATACTATATATAGTGTTATGACTATTTGCTATACCTATATATACGAAAAAAGTAAAATGTGCGACTATGAATTAGCTACCGATACGCTGTGTTCCCAGGTGGGTTTCGCTTTGGAAATGTTGCCTAAAAACTTTTCTCAGCGGGAAAATTTGCAAAAACTCCAAGAATTAATTTACCATCAAAACGGTTCCATTCGCGGTAAAATGGCCATATCCGCTGCGGATTTAGAATGGTTAAATCAATGGCAAAAAGATTTGCAAAGCGAACTTTATCCCCAAGGTGATGTTCCCCGAGCTAAAGAACTTTTTGTGTTGCCCGCCGGCACTGCTGGAGCTAGCGCTTTGCATTTGGCGCGCTGTCAGGCAAAGACTGTGGTGCGCATTATGGGACAACTTAAACGCGATGGCGTAGAAGTTTCCAAATTGCTTTTAGAATGGGCTAATGTAGTGGCAAATATGTTTTTCGATTTAGCCAAAACAGCGAACTCAGAATCGGGTCGGGCAGAAATTCCTTTTGTTAGTAAATCCTATTAGCTTTGTGAACTTCTCAACGCTTTTTTGCATCAAATAAAGAAATTTCACCGTAAATGTCTTGCATAGGCTTAAATTTATGCTATGCAACTACTATTTTTACTTATCGCAATGCTTTTTACCCAAGGGGAAGCTGCCCCTTGGCGTTTCGCTGTATTCGCCGATACCCAATGGCCACTAGAATCTGATAGTGTGAGTACCGTGGGGAATCCTCACTCGGTATCGGTGGACTTTATCAACCAGATTAATGGTAGGTTACGCACTTTGCACGACATCGACTTTGTGGTGTATTTGGGCGATTTAGGCGATGCCATGGACATAGAATCCATACAGGCGCGCGCCACTTGGTTCCAAGAGCTTTACGATGCTGGAATTGGAGTATTCCCAGTGCGGGGGAACCACGATGACGGCCCCCATAGTGCGCGGGAGTTTTCTCGAGTGTTTCCCCAAACGGTGGATGGAGTGATGAACCGCACCCCCGCCGATGCTTTTTTATGGACGGATAGCAATTTGCATCATCCGGTGCTTAGCCCTCGGGGAACTTTCCAGATGGGCAATGATTTTTCTAGTCCAGATTGTGCCCCAGGTCGCAGCTATGCCTTTGAATATCGCGGCGTAACTTTGGCGTTAATAGATCAATATATGGACGAAAGAGCTAGATATTGTGAGGCGAAAGATCAGCTGGATTGGTTAGAAAATGTATTGAGCAGTAGGGCGGATAGCACCCCTGCTTTTGTTGTTGCGCATAAGCCTTTGATTGGAGCTTGTCATGACGACAATCTATTTGGCGATGATCCCAGTGCAGATTCTGCCAACACCACCAAGTTTATGCATATATTAAATGATAACAAGGTTTATGCCTACATATCGGGGCACGATCATTTATTACAGCATTCATTAATTGACGAACCTGGCCCCGGGGGTAAAACCGTGGAGCAATTTATTTTCCAAGGAGCTTCTTGGAAGTTATACCCAGCTCTAGTGTCGCCCACCATTGATGAAAAATTTAATGTTCCCGCCTATGGTAAAACCCGCGAAACGCTTATTAATTCTGAAACCGGAACCATAGGTTATCAAATATTTGAGGTAGATGGCCCTAGAGTGGAGGCTAATTCCTGGGCGGCGCTTACGGGAATCACTTGGGGAGAACTCAAAGAATCCATGGATTTAAGAGATAAATTTGAAATTCGCCACCGTTGGGGATGGTCTTTGCGGGGCAAACAAACCGTGCTCAAACAAAACGATGATTTATCCGCTTTAAACGATGTTTATCAAGGCACGGAAGTTAAAATATTGTCGGGAAAGTGGAAAGCTACCACCAAAGATTTTTATAGACGAGAACTTTCGGCCTTAGCTTCTACAGACTGGCGCAGTTTGGCGGGATTTCAAAGTGCAGTGTGGACGGTGTGGGGCTTAGAAGTGGAAAATGGTAAATGGGATACACCTACCTATACTTTATCCATGACAGTTAAGGAAGGGGCAGATGTCAGCGATAAAACTTGTTTAATGCGATTAGAAGATGGTCATTGGCGCTGTGCGGGGGCTGAACCATTGCAAAATGGCCCTTGGAGCAGTACGCAAAAACTGGGCGCTCAAGGCTATGATCCCGCCACTAAAACCGCTTGGGCGGTGGTGAATCGCGGCGGAGATTTTGCCGTGGGCTACGAAGGCATGACGGTTAGCACCATGCCCAAAAGCATTAAAGAAAAAAGCGAAATTGCGGAGCCCAACTACGATTTGTTGGGTCGCAAAAAATAAGCTTAACGGTGGGGAATTAGCCAGCGTTGGGTGGTGGAATTTTGCTGTAATTCCATAATATACAGACCTTGGGGCAATGCTATGTTTTGTTGCCCAGAACCACTTATGTAATGTTGTTGTGCCACTACACCATTAATGTGCTTGATGTTTAGAACACTGCCGTTTGCGACATTTTGCCAATGCAAATCACCGCGATTTATGCGTATTTGCGCCAAGGGCATAGAAGCTTTCTGCTGGGAGATGGTGGGCAGTTCACAAGAAGATATTACTTTTATTTCATTATTATTCCAAGCAATCCAGTCAATGTTGGGCAGACCGTCTTCTGTAAGTGAAGTTAAGGTAAAATCGTGGGTTCCCGCAGTAAAATTGACGGTCACGGGCAATATTTCCCAGTTAGTCCAGGCTCCGGTGCTTGGAAACTCCATGTCTGCGTGTAAAACAACATCGTTTTGCGAAATTTTACCATTGCGTACGGCATTGCCTCCGTTGGCATAGCGGATATAGAGCGTAGTTTGCACATCTTGGGTGGCTTTGAGCACATAAGTTACCCTAGAACCTACTTCGTTGTCCACATTTACATAGCCGCGTCCCATAAATCCAGCGTTTTTGTCTTCAAAAACACCGATTACTGAGCAAAAGTCTTCACCTTCTAACACTTGTGAACAAGTTTCGCTTCCACACAGGGCAAATTCGGGAACTTCTACTACGGAACTTGAACTTTGTTCTTCCGAGGAGCTAGAACTCGATGGTTCATCGGGAGTTAAAGAAGCAATGGCATTTAAATAATCGTCTTTTACGCTGAGGAGTTTGGAGCCGTAATCCCCTGCCCATTGGTATCCCAAGCGCCGTTCTTCGTCAATCTTCATAATATCTTGGGTTTTAGAAGATTCACCATTGCGATCGCAAAAGAAGTGATCATTATTATGCACTTCATAAAATCGGTACCACATTGATGCTCCAGGGGTGGGTACAAAAGTTCCTCTATTATATTTCATATCGCTAACTTTAGTGTCTTCGTACCAATTTAGAGCACCTTTAACAGCATTTTGCACCGCTGTGCTTTGGTCGGGCCAGTTCATTAAAAACCATACAACCCCACCAGATTCTGCCCCGGATTTAGACTTTAGTTCATAGGCGCGAGCAGGCTCAGGTCCATAATTGCTGGGGTTGTGCTGGGCACACCACACTGTGGGTTTGCCATCATTGATTATTTGTGCTTTTAAAATATAATCTACCCCTAGATTCAAAGATGCTTGGAGCTCACCGATTTGTGCGCTAGTGGCAATGTCCGAGTCAAAAGGCGGGCGGGCATCTAAAATATCTTTTAACATCACCATTAAACGCACCATGGCATTGTCGTTAAAAGTCACCATATCTGAGTAATTGTTTCGAGCAGGATAAACCTGGGGCCAGCCCCCACTGGGATATTGGGCGCTAAAAAGATATTCCAAAGCCTTGCGAAAAGAGTCGCGAAAGGCATTTTTATAAGTGTTATTACTGGTTTCTTTGTAGCGCAATGCCAGTAAAATCATCTCTTGCACCGTGGCATCGTTATCGATGGTGCCCAAATCTTTGCCATTGACTTTCCACCCCGATTTAGCTTCACCGTTCCATGGGTTGCGGTATTTTTCTGCATAAGCCTTAGAAAATCCCCCATGATCCATTTGCCAAGTAGTTAAGTTATAAGTGTAAAGATCAATATCCATGCCGCTAGCCGCATTGGTCAATTCGCTGTAACCTCTATAACGATCTAGCATTCTCGCCGCTTCTGATGGCGGACTATAAGCTGATGTTACCATGGCGCTTAAAGCACCAATTAAAAATATTTTACTAAATAATCCCATAAAATCCTCATTTTTAATATCTATACTGTTAAAATACCCTTAAAATATGGAAATGGTGGGGTAATTTGGGGTTAGTGTTGTCCACAGACAACAAGATGAGTTTTCTCACTTACGATCGTAGAGTCACGGTCATCGAGTTTTTTTTCTACAAAATGAAAGGAAAAATTAGTGAAAAAATGTATCGAGATGGCCCCTCTGGACGCTTCTTAGATTATTTTAACAAACCTGCACTGTCCGGTTTGTGGAGAGTCCGGAAGCTCTAAGAAGCTTAATATTAACTTAGCTGATTAAATTCATGCGGGGACTGTGTGTTGCATCTCCCAACTAAATATGATATTATCATAAAGGAGATGCCATGAAGTTAATGATTCTTGTTTCAATATTGTGGGCTATACTTGGTTGCACTGCCATAAATTCTGCGGATCCAGTTTCTGAAGAAGATTCATAAAATTATCCGTCTAGTTCTGCTGAAGCTTCGCAAAACTCATCATCGAGTTCGTCATTGCTAGCAATTGATGACCATTTTAATCCTAGTATAGATTTTGGGACATTTACAGATATTCGCGATAGCAATGTTTATAAAACCGTCCAAATCGGCGATCAAACCTGGATGGCCGAAAATTTGCGTTATTTACCTAGCTTAAATGGTTTTGCAAACAATGATGTTCATCCTAGATATTATGTTTACGGATACAATTCTGATCAAGTATCTGATGCTAAAAATACTTACAACTATCAGTTTTTTGGAGCATTATATAACTGGTCCGCAGCTTTAACTGCTTGTCCTACCGGCTGGCATTTGCCTACCATAGATGAGTGGGATATTTTGATAGATTATGTAGGAGATTCAGATGATGCTGGACAAAAATTAATGGCGATTAGCGGTTGGGATTCCAATCACAATGCAATTGATGAATATGGTTTCGGGGCCTTGCCCGGCGGTGACTTTATAGTTACTGGCTTCAGCGATGTATCTGATTGCGGTTATTGGTGGACTGCCTCTAAGTATGATATGTTCTACGCTCATTTCATTTATATTCACGATGATAGCTCTGCTGTTTCTTGGACTAAAGATTTAAAGAATCATGGGCATTCAGTGCGTTGTGTTAAGGATTAAATGTTTTCCCCGAAACCTCTTAAAATAAACTTATATTTATAATATTCTTTAATAGTTGGAGAAGTGTTGCGAAAAAAAGGATTTATTTCAATAATAGTTTTGTGCTTGCTGTGGGCAGGTACGGCGTGGGCTGAGACCCCTGAGCGTAAAGTTAATGTGGCGGTTTTGCCTTTTGTGGGTGATGAGCATGTGAGCGAAGCGCAACTGGAATTTATTACCAGCAGTTTTGTGGGGGAATTGGTTGGCTTAGACGCATTTAATGTGCTTGACCGAGGGAAAATGGACTACATTTTGCAAGAGCAGGGCTTTCAGAAATCGGGGGCTTGTAATTCCACAGAATGTAGGGTTGAAATGGGACAATTACTGGGGATGGACAACATTGTTTCTGGGAATTTAGTTCGTTTTGGCAACTCCTATGCTTTAAATGTGGAATATACCGATTTGCAAACTGGGCGGATTTTAAAAACTTTTGGAGAGCGAATCCGGGGGGAATTAGATGAGGTTTTTGAGGCCTTATGCCGCAATACTGCAGTGAAATTAGTGCAGTATGCCGCCCCCGATATAGAAGTGCCCGACCTGATTGCAGCAAAAGCCCCTGCTAGCGATAAAGGAGCTAGCATTGCTGATGCCGAAGTCACTGAGATTTCAACAGAATTGACAGCGCAGGTGGAAATTCCCGATAGCCTAGATGCAAAAGCGAAAATTAACTATCAACCTGAAGCTATAAGCAAAAAATCACTATCCACGGGTAAAAAAATAGCTTTAAGTTTGGGGGGAATAGGTTTAGCCAGTATTGGGAGTGGTGCTTATTTTGATGCGCGTATGGATAAATATTTAATTGAAGTTGATGAAGCCATTGCTTATCAGCATGTGCAACAAAGCTACGATGCTTTTGATAAAGCACAAAAACATCATAAAAGACGAAATATCACCTATACTGCGGGCATAGGTTCATTAGTTTCTGCGGTAGCCCTATGGCTTTTGGTGGAGTAAATATGATTTATTTAGCAATGGTTATAACAGCATTGTTTATGAGTGGATGTTCCGAATTTCGCGACTATGATTTAGATGCGATTTGGACAGAAAAAGGTGTAGAGTTGCCTGTTTCCTCAGATGTTCCAATTTCTTCGAACAGTGAAACTGAAGCTCATTACAGCTCTACTGTAGATGAATATTCATCAAATTCAGTTGAAAATCCTGATATTGGACCTTATTTGAGTTCAGGTTCGTCTGCAAGCATATCATCTTCATCAGCTCTAAAAAGTTCTTCCTCAAGTTCATCATCTGTAGTGGCAGAATACGGTACCTTTGAAGATGAACGGGATAGTAATGTCTACAAAACCGTGCAAATAGGGAATCAAACTTGGATGGCTGAAAACTTGCGTTATTTGCCTAGTCTGAATGGTACTGAAGATAGCGAAGAAGACGCAAAATATTATGTTTATGGTTATGAAGGTAGTGATGTGGATAATGCTAAAAATACAGACAACTATAAAACCTATGGTGTTTTATATAACTTTGTGGCGGCTAAGGTTGCTTGCCCAGCTGGCTGGCATTTGCCCAGCAACACTGAATGGAATGCGTTGTAACATATTTCTCCTTGATTAACAACTACAAAATAGCTGCGTTTTTTGATTAAAAATTAGCGCAGTAATGAAATTGTGGAAAAGAGTTTCCACACATAAAGCGATCCAGCTTGGCGGAGTTTTAAAATGTTGTTTAATTTATATATATGAAAATATTAAAATTATTTCGCCTCTTAGCTCTTGCAATTTTGTTGCTGAACTGGTCTGCTTTTGCGACTAAGCAAGTTTATATTCCTCGTTTTGTAAACTCCGATAATGGAGGGAAAAGCGTGGAAGATTCCGACGCTCAATGGAGTTATAGTCGCAGTGTGCAAACTGCCAATTGGATCATCTTTTGGGAGCCTGGTTTTGGAGCAGATCCTTCCACCGCCTCAGGTTCTTATAAAGTAAATATGGAAAATCTAAAGCAAGTTATAGAAAAAAGCTATGCTCACAATGTGGATTCTTTGAAAATGGTGATCAAAGGCCAATCCAAAACAGATACTTATAAAATGATGATTTTTCTTTTGTACAGCACGGAATGGGCTGCTTATGGCTCTGGAGCAGACGAGTTGGTGGGGGTAGTGCATGTAAACCCGGCTGCTGCCAATGGCAATACGGTGATGGCCCATGAAATAGGGCATTGTTTTCAATATATGACAGGAGTGGATTCTCCCCAAGGTGGCTTTCGCTACGGTTTTGGTAATAATGGCGCTGGAGGTAACGGTTATTGGGAGCAAATGGCCCAATGGCAAGCTTTTAAAGTCTATCCCGAAGAGCAGTTTCGCGCCCATGATTTTAGAACTTATATAGCCAGTAATCACAAACATTTAATCCATGAAGAACCTCGTTATGCCAACTATTTTATTGGGGATTTTTGGGCTTACAAAAGGGGCTTAGATTTCCAAGGTAAGTTATGGCGCGACTCTCGTAGTCCCGAAGATCCCATTGAGGCATATAAAAGATTAAACAATGTCAATCAGGTGGAATTTAATGCAGAAATGTATGAACACGCCGCTCGCTTGACCACTTGGGATTTACCTGCCATAAAAACTTATGGTGCCAACTATATTGATAGTCGTGCCCAAGTTAAAATGAATGATGTGGGGGATGGGTATTGGCGCGTAGATGCCAGTGTGGCTCCGGAAAATTACGGCTACAATAGTATCAAGCTTAATGCTCCTGGCACGGCATCTACGGTGAGCGTTCATTTTCAAGGCCTGGCGGGTCAATCTGGCTATAGATCCCTAAATGTGGATAAGGCTGGTTGGCGTTTTGGTTTTGTAGCTCTGCTTAATAATGGTGAAAGGGACTATAGTGAAATGGGCAGTTTAGATTATGCTTCGGGGGCTAACCCTGAGGGATCTTTAAGTTATGCCGTGCCTTCTGGCTGCTCTAAGTTGTGGTTAGTAGTATCTGGTTCTCCTCAGGAATATTGGCGCCATGAGTGGGACGATGATGATTCCAATGATGAGCAATGGCCTTATCAAGTGAAATTTGCTGGCACCAACCTTTTGGGGCAACAAAACGCAACGGGAACCAAGACTTTCACTTTAACCGCTACGGTTGAAGGTAGTGGCGGAAGTGTAAATCCAGCTTCGGGTAGTTTTATGGAAGGAACCATGCAAACTATCACCGCTGTGCCCCAAGAAGGCTACCGCTTTGTGTCATGGGGTGGCGATGCCAGTGGAAATATCAACCCATTGAATATTACTATGGATGGAAATAAGACTTTAACGGCAACTTTTGCGGAAATCCCCATAAAAACTCTAAATTTTGAGATAAGCATGGAACCTGCAGCAGATTATGAAGCCGTGGAAGTGGCTTTGGGTGATAGTTTAGCAGAGCTTTTGGGAATTAGTGCCTTCGAAATCAGCGCAGCTTGGGGCCATAGTCTTAAATATTACGCTTTGGACAATGGTGCCCTCAATGCTAACTCAACTGCTAATGATCCTGGACATTGGTTTGACAGTGACGGTCAAGTGGTGGCTTGGGGTGATAATGCCCGCATTTATTCAGAAATGGATGCCAACAAACTAGTGGCTCAAGTGGGGCAATATCCCAATCGCAGCTCTGTGGGAGATAGCTATAGCTTCACTCAAGTTTTGGTTTACGAAGCTAGCCCTAATGCCCAACAAATCAACTTGAATTTTAAAGTGAATATCGGCGCAGGGACGGTGAAATTAAGCTCACAAATAGCCAAAGAAAGCATTACTGAAGTACGAGTTTACAGCTTGCAAGGACAATTATTGCATCGCATAAATTCCGCAGAAACAGGCTCTTTGCGCCACAAAGTTGGCCCCGGAGTTTATCGCTTAGTAGAAATATCCGGCCGCAAAATCGTGCGCAGCAGCATGCTCAACAATTTATAAACGAAATTTTCCTACTCTCGGGCAGGTCATCAACAGTGACTTGCCTTTTTTTTATGTAGCGAAAACTTTGACATTTTGGTGTACGGATCGGCTTTTTTGTAATCTGCTCAAATGTTAAGAAACAATTTTTTCCATGAACTTGGTGCTCCAAAATCTCTTAGAGAAATAGCCATCATTATTAACAATCATTCTGCGTTCTTTGAGAAATGCTACTTTTCTTGCAAAAGTGCGCGATAAATTGGATATTATATATAGTAGCGTATAAAAGTGCAAGGAAAACGATGACTAGCAAGAAAGATTTATCGGAAACAGACATAATTACCAAATACATTTTGCCGGCGTTGGCAAAAGCGGGTTGGGATATCGCAACCCAAGTACGGCAAGAAGTTTATTTTACCGATGGTCGCATTTATGTAGCAGGCAATAAAGCTAAACGGGGCTCAAAAAAGTTTGCTGACATCGTTCTTTACCACAAACCTAACCTTAGGGTGGCGGTAATTGAAGCCAAAGACAACAATCACAGTTTGGGAGCTGGCATGCAACAAGCGCTGGGTTATGCTGAAATTTTGGATGTACCGCTGGCTTATAGCTCTAATGGCGATGGCTTTTTATCTCACGATCGCACCCCTGGCGCAAACCCTATAGAATGCAATTTAAGTCTAGACAATTTTCCTTCGCCTCAACAACTTTGGGAGAAATACAAAGCTTTTAAAGGCATAAACACTCCAGAACAGGAGACCATAGCCACCGCAGAATATTTCTATGATGGCGGTGGACGCACTCCGCGATATTATCAAGAAATAGCCATTAACCGCACCGTTGAAGCTGTGGCCCAAGGACAAAATCGCATTTTGCTAACCATGGCTACTGGAACCGGAAAAACCTACACCGCTTTTCAAATTATCTATCGCCTGTGGAAAAGTGGCACCAAAAAACGCATTTTATTTTTGGCAGACCGCACCGCACTGATTGAGCAAACTAAAAGGGGAGACTTTAAACATTTCAAAGATAAAATGACCATAGTGCGCAAAAAAGAAATAGACAAAGCCTTTGAAATCTATTTAGCACTCTATCAAGGATTAACCAATTACGACAAAGACCAAGATGCCTATCGTGAATTTAGCCCTGACTTTTTTGACCTAATTATTATTGATGAGTGTCACCGAGGCAGTGCCGCGGCCGATAGCGCTTGGCGGTGTATTTTAGAATATTTTGGCACCGCTACACACATTGGCCTAACCGCCACTCCCAAGGGAACCAGTCAAGTATCTAGTACTGAATACTTTGGCGATCCTATCTACACTTATTCCTTAAAACAAGGCATTGACGATGGCTTTTTGGCTCCCTACAAGGTGTTGCGCATTGGCTTGAATGTGGATTTAGAAGGTTGGCGACCTGAAGCCACCACTCGGGATCAAACGGGCAATTATATTGAAGACCGCATATATAACACCAAAGATTTTGATCGCAATTTGGTGATAGATGAACGCACCCAACAAGTGGCAAATCGCATCGCCGAATTTTTGCGTAAAACCAATCCCTTAGATAAAACCATCGTGTTTTGTATAGACATAGAGCATGCCGAACGCATGCGCCAAGCCCTGGTCAATGCTTTGCCCGAACAAGTGCAACTCTCCCACAAATATGTGATGCGCATAACCGGAGATGATAAAGTGGGCAAACTCGAATTAGACAACTTTATAAACCCCGAAGAAAGCTATCCCGTAATTGCCACCACTTCTAAGCTGATGACCACCGGCGTTGATGCCCAAACTTGTAAATTGATAGTTTTAGATGCCAATATTGGCTCTATGACCGAATTTAAGCAAATTATTGGCCGCGGCACCAGAATTAACGAAGATTATGGCAAACAGTTTTTTACCATCATGGATTTCCGCAATGTTACCGACAAATTTGCCGACCCAGATTTTGATGGAGACCCTGTGCGGGTGAAAGAAATTGCCGCCGATGCGGATTTGACCACCGAAGATGTGTTCCCCAGTGATGTGGCCTTAGATGAAAACGATGCTCCGGTGGAATTTGACCCTTCAGCTGACCTTTATCCCCCATTTGGGGAGATAATTATGGGAGGAGATATTGCCGGCGAAACCCTTGGAAAGGTTTATGTGGCGGGAGTAGATGTTTCCATTTTGAACGAGCGCCTGCAGCACTTAGATGCCCAGGGAAAATTAATCACCGAAAGCCTTAAAGATTATACTAAAAGAGGTTTGTTAAATCATTTCCGCAGTTTAGATGACTTTTTAGCCGTGTGGAACCAGGCAGAAAAGAAAAATGCCTTCTGGCTGAACTAGAAAATCAAGGGATTTTATTGGAGAATTTAAGAGCTGAAGTGCAAAAAGATTTAGATGTTTTTGACCTAATATGCCACATTGCATGGGATATGCCCGCTTTGACCCGCAAAGAGCGAGCCGAACAAGTGAAAAAGCGCAATTATTTTACCAAATACGGTGAAAAAGCCCGAAAAGTGCTGAATATATTGCTAGATAAATACGCTCAAGAAGGTATAGAAAATATTGAAAATCTTGCAGTTCTAAAGGTAGATCCCCTAAATGAATTGGGAACGCCATTAGAAATCATCGAGTTTTTTGGCAGCAAAGCCAACTATATGCAGGCTATACAAGAACTAGAACAATAGTTGCTTAAAATCTCGCAAAGATCGCAGAGACCGCAAAGGTGTTAAATTATGGATGA
>LSQX01238845.1_pt1 | contig 21205 bp, 19 predicted proteins | sample 654561 | NCBI WGS metagenome assembly LSQX01 (sample SAMN04489861, study PRJNA283612) | anaerobic digester metagenome | isolation source: 4 biogas reactors fed with cattle manure at either 37C or 55C with and... | place: Denmark: Kongens Lyngby | collected 2014 | reverse complement strand
GCCCCAACGGTGCGGGCAAGACCACTACACTCAAGATGTTGTCCGGCATTCTGTACCCTACGGCAGGAGAGGCTTCCGTACTGGGTTTTATCCCATGGGAGCGCCGCAAGGCCTTTAAAATGTCTTTTTCGATCGTGATGGGACAGAAAAGCCAGATGTGGACAGATCTGCCCGCGATCGAATCCTTCCGTCTGAATCAGTGCATCTATGAAATTGAGGAACAGCCGTTCCAGCGCGCGTTGGATGAGTTGGTGGACCTGCTCGATGTGCGTTCGCTGCTCAAGGTACAGGTGCGCCGGCTGTCTCTGGGCGAGCGGATGAAAATGGAACTGATCGCCTCGCTTTTACACCGTCCCCGTGTGTTGCTGCTGGACGAGCCGACGATCGGGCTGGATATCCTGTCACAACGCAGGATCCGGGATTTCATCCGCTACTACAACGAACAGACCGGCACCACGGTGATCCTGACCAGTCACTACATGAGCGACATCGAAGCGCTGTGCCGCCGCACAGTGCTGATCAACCGAGGTGTGATCGTATATGATGGGGCACTGGCACGTGTCAACGACCTGTTCAGTGCTCGCAAAATACTTCGCCTGGAACTGGAGTCCCCGGTCGGGGCGGAGGTGCTGAGCCGGTTTGGGCAGGTCAAATCCTGTGAGGGATTGACCGCGACGCTGGAAATCGACCGCGACCAAGTCCGGCAGGTCTCCCGTTCCATCCTGGACACACTCCCGGTCGTCGATTTTACGATGGCGGACATCCCGATCGAAGAGGGCATCGCCACCCTCTATCAGCAGGGCGGTCCGGACGCATGACTTCGATCGCCAAATATCAGAGAGCCTTCGCCCTCGGCATGCAGCAGGCACTGGAGTACCGGGTGAATTTCCTGCTGCACCTGACGTCGGCATTTTTTCAAATCTTCATTCAACTCTTCCTCTGGACCGCCGTCTTTCGAAGCACCGGGGGCGGGACGATGTTCGGGTACACCTATCAGCAGATGATGCTCTACACTGTGATCGCAGGCCTCTTGAACCGGCTTGTGCGGACCGGGTTCGAGTCCGAAGTGGCCGAAGACATCAAGTCCGGCGGATTGAGCAAATACATCGTGCGCCCGGTGGGCCACTTTACTTATCGGTTGTCCGTCTTTCTCGGGCTGAAATCCGCCCAGACAGGGCTGGTTTCTCTGCTCCTCCTCGCGGCAGCTATCGCAGTGGCACGGCTGACCGGTCTCCCGATCCTGGCTTCCCAGGTCGCGTGGTTTGTGCCCGCCTTTATCCTCGCGTTTGTCATCAACTTCGTCCTGTTCTACGCGGTCAGCGCGATCGGATTCTGGCTGTCGGACATCGGGTTTTTCTTTGAGGCGGTCCGGATCGTATTTATCCTCCTGAGTGGAGGCATCTTTCCCTTGTCGGTGTTCGGACGGGCAGAACGTTTCCTCAACTGGCTCCCCTTCCGGTACACCATCAATTTCCCGGTCGATGTTCTCACCGGGCGCATCGCGGGCCGGGACGCCCTCGTCGGCATCGCGGCGCAGCTGCTCTGGATTCTTGTGCTGTTCGGCATCTCCAGAGTGGTGTGGGCGCGCGGCATGCGTAAATTTGTCGCGGTGGGAGGTTGATCGTGATGCGGGAATGGGTGCTGGAAATCCGAAAACACATCCGCGTGGGGCTTTTTTTCATGCGCGGACATCTCGCGGCCCAGATGGAATACCGTGCCAACTTCGTCACCGGCATCGCGATGGAAATCGGATACCTGCTCGTCAAGCTGATGTACGCGTTCGTGATCTATCGGTCGGGAACCACCGTGATGGGGCTGACACCGGATGAAGTGCTGCTGTTTACGGGGACCTTTGTGATGATGACCGGAATCTATGCCGGCCTGATCATGATGAATCTGTTCGCCCTCCGGCACCTGATCCGGGACGGCACACTCGACCTGTACATTACCAAACCGGTCTCGCTGCAATTTATGATCACGATGCGGCGCAGTGACCTGGGCCTCATGCTGGTGGACGGCCTCGCGGGTCTGGCGATCATTGTGGTTGCGCTCGTGCGGCTCGGATCCACGTTTTCTCTGTGGCGGCTGTTCGGGTTCGCGGGCTACATGGTCGCGGGCGGCATGGCCGCCTACGGACTGTTTGTACTGCCCAATCTGCTCGGATTCTGGTTTCCGGGCACGGACATCGCTACCTTTACAGATCCGTTTTGGGACTTCAACTCGATGCCGATGGGGATCTATCACCGGGCGGTACAGGACATCGGGATGATCGTGCTCCCGATCTTTCTTGTCACCAATTTCCCCGCGCTCTACCTGATGGACAAACTGACGCCCGCGATGGCAGTCTGGGGCATGGTGGCCCCTCTCCTGCTGCTGATGCTGACCCGGCTTGTGTTCAAACGGGCCATCCGGCGCTATGAGAGCGCCAGCGGGTAAGTCAATCCACGGGGTATCCTGCCGCGGGGCGTAGCCGCTTGGCCAGATAGAGATCCGGCTTGCCGTACCCGTTGGCGTCGGGCATTACGCCCACCAATCGGTATCCGCAGCGGAAATAAAACCCGACGGCATGCCCGCCCGGGTTGGAAAGGTCTCGAATCCGTTCCCACAACCCGTCGTACAGATCGCAGTTGGACAGACTGGTCTGGTCTGACTCGTCGTCCGATCCGGCGTAGAGCATAATGCCGCCCCGGTCGGCGACCCGCGTTTCTATTTCGCGCAGCAGTGCGCGGCCGACGCCCTTGCCGCGGACATCCCGTGCAACGACGATCGGGTGTAGTTCCCAGCCCGTGATGCCATATTGGGGCATCGCGCCGGCAAAGCCAACCACTTGTTCCCCGCGTCTGGCGATCAGAGCGATCTTGCCTTCTTCCAGACACCCTTCGATCTCTTTGATCCCCGCTACCAGGTCGGGCCAGCTGTGGTGAAAGGCTTCCACCAGGAGCGCGCCGGCACGCTCGACTGCCGTGACATCGCTGCGGTTCAACGGTTCGATAAAGGCTTCCATCTCGTGACCTCCATTGCAGACTGTGCGCAATCCGTATGATAATGGGTTCATTATATCCGCGACAGGGAGGGACATGCCATGGTCATCCGCCAAGCGACCCCGGTAGATATCGATTTGCTGGTATCTCTGCGACTGGATTTCTTGCGGGAGGAGTTCGGCGATCCGACAATCGACGGGATGATGCCCGGACTCCGGGAGCGGCTGGAGGCATACTTTCGCAAGGCTCTGGGAGAGGGGTTTTTCGCCTGGGTGGCAGAGATCGACGGACGCGCGGTCTCCTCGGTGTACTGTGTCCTCGACGAGCATCCCGCGAGTCCTGCTTCACCGACAGGTCGGGTCGCGACGCTGCTCAACGTATATACGGACCCGCCCTTCCGCCGCCGGGGGATTGCGACCCGTCTCCTGGAAGCCGCGGTGCGGGAAGCGGCACAGCGGGGCGCCGACCGGGTGGACCTGTCCGCGACGTCCGCGGGTCGACCGCTGTATGAGAAAATAGGATTTTGCGCATCGCGGTATACTGCCATGCGCCTGGACCTTCCGGGACGGGAGTCGCCCCGTGGATGAAGCGGTCGTCCGTCTCGCCGGTGGCTGCAGCACCTCCTGAGGCAGGACCTTTTTCTGGCACTTGCACGTCCCGGCTGCGATGGGTATACTGCCCTTAGTTGAACATAACGATGGATGAAAGGAGAACGGAAGCATGTTCGTTTCAGGCAGCGCCCGATATTACGTTACCTGTCCTGCGAGTTCCTGCGCACCGTTTTCCATGCGTCCGGGTTTCTAGCCGTCCTACTCCGCCTCAGGCGGAGCGGCCACCCAGATCGACAACGACCGAAAGCGATACGCGATCGGTCGTTTTTGTTATGTAAGGAGGATTTCGGAAATGCGCAGACACATCCGCCGTGCGCGGATCCTGGACGGGTACCGGCTCTGTCGATGACACGGTCCACTTGCCAAAATAAAGCATAAGGAGAATCACAATGGACAAGCAAGACCTGATCCAGAGCATTCTGCGCGACGCCGTACAGATTTACACGGAGGACGGACTGGTCCGTCGCCTGGAAAGCGGCAAACGATTGCTGATCAAACTCGGGGCGGATCCCAGCCGGCCGGACCTGCATCTGGGACACACGGTGGTGCTGCGGCGGCTGCGGCTGTTCCAGGAGCTCGGGCATGAGATCGTGTTTGTGATCGGGGACTTTACCGGCATGATCGGAGACCCGACCGGGCGCTCCAAAACCCGTCCCGCCCTCTCGCTCGAGGAAACGCGCAAAAGCGGCGAGAGCTATTTCCGCCAGGTGACCAAGGTGCTCGATCCCGACAAAACCCGCATCGTCTACAACTCGGAATGGCTGGCCGATCTTCGGTTCGCCGATGTGATCCGGCTTGCTTCCTCCACCACCGTCGCCCGGATGCTGGAGCGCGACGACTTTCGCACACGGTTCGATGGAAACGTCGCCATCCATCTTCACGAACTGCTCTATCCGCTGGCGCAGGGATACGATTCGGTGGCGCTGGGCGCGGATGTCGAGGTAGGCGGCACCGACCAGACCTTCAATCTGCTGGTCGGACGGGCGATGCAGAGCAACGAAGGACAAGAGCCGCAGGAGGTGATCACCTACCCTCTGCTCCCCGGACTCGACGGTGTACAGAAGATGAGTAAATCTCTCGACAACTACATCGGCCTCGACGAGCCCGCTGCCGTCCAGTTCGAAAAAGCGATGCGCGTGCCGGACTCCTGTCTTTCGCAGTACTTCGCGCTGACTACGGATGTGCATCCGGACGAGGCCGCACGCATCGTGCGGCAGGACATCCGGGAGGCGCATTTCCTGTACGCCCGGACGATCACGGAACTCTACTCGGGCACCCGGGCGACGGAAGAGGCCGCGCGCCGCTATCGCCAGGTCGCAGCCGGTGCGGTCCCGGAGCATGTGGTCGAACTACAGATCCCGACAGACGAGGCGCCCGCCCGCTCCATCGGACTGATCGAGCTGCTCCGGCGCTCGGGGGTCGCCGCGTCCAACAGCGAGGCGAGGCGCAGCATCCAGGGTCGTGCGGTGCGGGTCGACGGAGCGGTTGTCGAAGACGTACTGTGCGTCATAGACCTCACGTCGCCGGTCATCGTCCAAGTCGGCAAGGGGCGGTTCTACCGGGTGACTCTCGTCTAGCCGCGAGGGGCTCTGCCCTCTCGCCGGCCCGCGTTTCTACATCGCTGACACAAAGGAGGTTACCGATGGCATCCATCCAGATCTCACAACTGACATTTGCCCATGACGGGAGTGTCGAAAACCTGTTTGACGACGTCTCCTTCCGGCTCGACACCGACTGGAAGCTCGGCCTGACCGGCCGCAACGGCCGGGGCAAGACCACCCTGCTCCAGCTCTTGTGCGGGGTATACCCTTACCAAGGTCGGATCTCCTCTCCGGTCGCGTTCGACTACTTCCCGTTCCCGGTGGCACCTCCCACTCGGACCGCGCGGGAGGTTGTTATGGCACATGCCCCGGATGCACAAGCCTGGGAGGTGTCACGCGAGTTGTCTCTGCTGGAAGTCGACGAAGAAGTGCTGGACCGTCCCATCGAAACGCTCAGTCCGGGCGAGCGCACCAAACTGCTGCTGGCCGCGCTATTTGTGCGCCCCAATCGTTTTTTGCTAATCGACGAGCCAACCAACCATCTCGACGAGACCGCCCGCCGCAAAGTGGCGGCGTACCTCGACGGGAAACGTGGTTTTATCTTGGTGTCGCACGACCGGCGGTTCCTCGACGGGTGTGTCGATCACATCCTTTCGATCGGCAAGACCCGGATCGACGTCCAGCAAGGCAATTTCACCAGCTGGTGGGAAAACAAGGAACGGCGCGACCGGTTTGAGCAGGATCAGAACGAGCGGCTACAGCGCGAAATTGGAAAACTGAGTACCGCCGCCCGCCGGACCGCGGCTTGGTCGGACCGGATCGAACGATCCAAGTACAACGGGGACAATCCGACCGGCAAACTGGACCGGGGTTACATCGGACACCAGTCCGCCCGGATGATGAAACGCTCCAAAGCCATCGTCCAACGCAAAGAGCAGGCGGCGGAGGAAAAGGCCGCGCTCCTCCACGACGTCGAGCGGGTCGACAACCTCGCGATCCATCCGCTGGAGTATCCAAAGCCGGTGCTGGTCGAGGCCGCGGGGTTGTCGATCAGGTACGGGGACCGCCCGGTGTTCGAGGGGTTCGACTTCTCTTTGCACCGCGGGGAACGGGTCGCGCTCTGTGGCCGCAACGGCTGCGGCAAGAGCAGCCTGCTCAAGCTGATCGCGGGGGAATCGGTGCCATATGGCGGGACGCTCCGCATCGGGAGCGGTCTGGTGCTCTCCCGGATCCCGCAGGATACCACCCATCTGCGGGGCCGACTGGCGGATTATGTCCGGAACAACGCAGTCGACGAGACACTGTTCCGTGCCATCCTGAGCAAGCTGGAAATTCGCGGGGAACACTGGGACAAAGATCTCGCGGACTTTTCCGACGGCATGAAAAAGAAGGTGCTGCTCGCGCGGAGTTTATGCGAGCCTGCACACCTCTATCTATGGGACGAACCGCTGAACTATGTGGACGTGATCTCGCGCATGCAGATCGAAGACCTGCTCCGGTCCAGCCAGCCGACGATGCTGCTGGTGGAACACGACGCCGCGTTTCTGGACGTGGTCGCGACCCGGCGGGTGAGCATCGGGTAGAAGGCGCAGATTATAGCTGGATCGTATCCCCGACGCCGACCAGCGCGACCCGGTCCCCCAGCGCGCGGAGCAGCGCACACTGCGTCCTCGCTCCGGTGCAGTGCAGCGGTGCGAGCAGGCGGATCTCGTGTTGCAAAAACCAGTCCGCGGTCGCCTGGATCCGCTCCGGGCCGGCTTTCTCCAGATGGGTCCCCCCGACCACCGTACGGATCGGACGGCCGGGAAACTCCGATCGCACCCGCTCCAGGCCGTTGATCACACCCGGATGGCTGCATCCCACGACGACCGCCAGCCCGTCCGGCAGAGAGAGCACCAGCATTTGCTCTTCTTCGATGAGGTCGGGCAACCGGATGCCCTCCGGGGTTTCGACTTCGAACTCCCACGGATCCGGCTCGAACGACGTGGTGTGGGGAATGGCGGTCACGGCAAAGGTGTGCGCGCCGATTTGCGCCACGCCCTCGTTGGGTTTGTAGCTGCCGCCCCAAGCGCGGATGTCTTCGGGTCCCCAGTCCAGCCCGATCGCATGTGCGGCGGGTTCACCGGGGTTGCGGCGGGAGAATTTAGGCCGGAAGGCGGAGGGGTGCGCATAGAGCGCGGCACCCTTTTGGTCAAAGGGAAAGGCCGCCATGCCACCCCCGTGATCATAGTGCCCGTGACTGAGCAGTACCGTGGCTGCCCGGGTGGTGTCAATCCCCATTTTTCGAGCATTTGTGGCCCAGGCATCGGTTTGCCCGGCGTCAAACAGGATCGGACCGTCCTCACACTCCACCCACAACGACAATCCGTGCTCTGCCGTCAGACCCTGGCGGCGTACCGTATTTTCCATCAGGATTGTGATCGAAGCCATCTGCGTATCCTCCAACTCGATCGAGGTTTTTATCTCTTATAAGCATACACCTGCCAAAAACAGGAGCAGGACCGAAAATGTAGACAGACGTATCCTTTTCGCGTAATTGTTGTATATTTGTTGCATGGCCGATTTTGAACGCCTCTCCCGATCCACCAACACAGAGACTGTCCCGATCCGCCAGGCGATCGGGCGGATCGTTCGCGTGGCCGGAAGCCACGGCGTGCTGGCTGTGATCGCGGTGACGACGGTGATCGAGTATCTCCTCGTAATCCTCTCCGCCCGTGCCACAGGGCGCTTGATCGACGCGGTCGTATCGGGAGTCGGAGGGCAGGTAACAGCCGCTACCGCGCTTACCGCTCTGGGAGCGGCCGCAGCCGCAGTCGCCGTCGCGGAGATCGCCAAGGCGCTGGTCATCCTGATCAAAGACGCCTCCTGCGGACAATATCTGGAGCCCGCGCTCGCGAAGATGAAACACAAAACGGTCGATGCGCTCGGGGCGGCACGGATCGCGTGGCTGGACCGGCAGCACAGCGGAGATCTCTCGGCCCGGATCAACAGTGACCTCACGACCCTGTCCAGCGCGCTCCGCCCCGTGATGATCTTCGGGGTGTGCGAGATGCTGACGCTCGCGGTCCTGCTCGCCTATCTGCTGGTCGCCAATTTGGTGCTCGCGCTGGTCATGCTGGGGGTGGTCCCGGTTCTGCTGGGTCTACAGTGGATCTGTGCCCGCCCGATCCAGCGCCACGCCCGCACCGCGCAAAAGTCAGTCGGCGACATCGGGCGCGCCGCGGGAGACGCGTTTACCGCGTTTGAAACCGTCAAGTCGTTTCGGCTGGAATCCCGTATGGCCGCGCGGATGGACGACGCCCAAGACCGGCACGTCGAGGCGGTTCGCCGTTACACCCGCGTCGAGGCTGCGATGCAGCCGCTGTCGTTGCTTACCTACGCGCTTCCCTTTTTCGTGCTGCTGGTGGCAGGCGGTATTCTGGTCTCTCGGGGGCGTTTGAGTTTTGGCGAGTTGGCGGCGTTTGTCATCCTCGCCGAGAGCACCCTGCCCAAATTCGGCTCCCTGACCGAGACAATCTCCGGTCTGCGCCACATGGCGGCCTCCGGCAGCCGGATCATGGAACTCTGGGACGCCCCGCGCGAGCGGACCGGGGGGGACGCCTCTTTGCCCCCTTCCGCCGGACCGGGCGATCCGGTCCTGCGGTTTGACCGGGTTGGATTTGCCTACGACCCCGCCAACCCCGTACTTCAGGATCTCTCGTTCGAGCTCTGCCGCGGGGAGATCGTTGCGATCGCAGGCGAGAGCGGGTGCGGAAAATCCACCGTACTCCGGCTTGCCTCCGCGATGTACGGGGCGGAGGCGGGTGTCGTGGAACTCTTTGGCCGGCCCGAGCCGCAGTGGGACCTCGCGGCGTTGCGGGACCGGATGGCCTACGCGACCCAAGAACCCTTTTTGCTGGATGGATCGATCCTCGACAATGTCTGCTGCTCCCTCCCGGGGGACCCGGCCGACCCACAAGTTCGTGAGAGGGTGTACCGGGTTCTTTCTAACGTCGGACTGGCGCCATTTATCGACGACCTGCCCCGGGGTATGGACACACCAGTGGGTGAACTCGGTTCCCACCTCTCGGGCGGCCAGCGCCAACGGATCGCACTGGCACGGGCGCTCTACCGCGGCGCACTGCTTCTGTTGCTGGACGAGGCGGCGAGTGCATTGGACGGGCCGGCGGAAGCCTCCCTTTTGCAGCTGCTGTCCACACTTCCCGGACACCCGGCGATCCTGACCGTCGCACACCGGCTGTCATCCATCCGGCATGCCGACCGCATCCTGGTCATGCAAAGCGGATGCATCGTTGAACAAGGATCACACGAGCAGTTGATGGCGGCAGGCGGGGTCTATGCGGATCTGGTGGCATCCCAGGCACGGGAGGGGGAGTCGTGAGCAAAATACGCGAAGCTTATCCCATCCTGCGGACCACGGTCCGGCTGTTCCGGATGACCGGACCGTGGAAATGGATGCTGGCGCCGGGGATACTGCTCACCTCCGCCGTCCAGCTGGGCCTCACGCTGCTGCTTGCCATGCTGTATGGCGCTGCCGCGGAGATCATCCTGTCGGGCCAGCCAGACGTACCGGCCCGCCTCTTCCGCCTGGCGGCGTGGTACGTACTGCCGCTGCTCGGGATCCTGTCACTGTCGGCGCTCGGGCACTACTGGACCCGCACCGCCGTGGCGCGGTCAACCGCGGATCTTCGGTCCAGGACGGTCCGGCTTCTGCTGGCCGCACCGCTTGAAGCCGGGATGGCGGACCACAGCGGGGTTAAAACCTCGTTGCTGGTCAACGATGCACAGGCCGCGATGGATTGCCTGAACCGAGTACTATCCCGTCCGCTGGGCGGGTTACTGCGCGGGCTCGGCTGTTTCCTGTATGTACTCCCGATCGACTGGCGGGTGGCCTGTGCCGCGATGGGACTTTCCCTGATCGGCATGGCGTACTCCGTACCGTTCGCGCATTCGATGCGGCGGGCAGGAGACCGGGTGCAAGAGGCGATGGCGATGTCCACCTCCCGCCTCAAGGATTTGCTGGGCGGCGTCGTCACCGCCCGCACCTACGGCATGGGGGAGTCGATGCGCGCGGCGTTCGGCCGGTATGTGGACGAGGCCCGGCGCGCAGGGCTCCGCAGGGCACGACTGTCCGCCGCGCTCGCGATGTGCAACAACGCGTTTGGCGGTCTGGGCAGGTTGGCCCTCCTGGTGGTCGCCGGCACCCTCGCGATCCGCGGATCCTATGACGCGCCGACCTTCGTCCGTCTGGTCCAGATGGCCCCGGGCGTGCTCTATATTTTCTCGTTCAGCAGGTCCCTGTCCGAGCTGATGGGCTCGCTGTCCGGTGCGACACGGGTGTTTACCGTACTCGACCGCCCGGTGGAACGCGGCGCGGCGCCGGACGGGGTAGGCGGGACATCCGGGGAGATGTCCCCACCCGCGGAACCGGTGACCGTTCCCCTCCCGGACGCGCCTGTGATCCGGTTTGACCGGGTGCGGTTCGGATACGATCCGGAGCATCCCGTCTTGCGCGATCTCTCGTTCGAGATCCGCGCGGGGGAGACGATTGCGGTCGTCGGGGAAAGCGGCAACGGCAAGTCCACCCTCCTGCGCATGATCCAGGGGCTGGTCCGCCCGGACGACGGAACGATCCATTTCATGGGACATGCGCTCGACCGGTGGCCGCTCGCAGCGCTGCGCGACCGCACCGCTCTCGTCCCCCAGGAAGCCGGTCTGGTCTCGGGCACGATCCGGGACAACATCGCGCTGGGTCGGGAGGGGGCGACCGGGGAAGAGATCCTCCAGGCTGCGGAAAAGGCTGGTGCCGACCGGTTCATCCGGCGTTTACCGGATGGCTACGAAACCCAGGCCGGGGAACGCGGCATCTCCCTGTCCGGCGGCCAGCGTCAGCGGATCGCCATCGCCCGCGCACTCGTCAAGGACGCGCCCGTGCTGCTCCTGGACGAGGCGACCTCTGCGCTCGACACCCGGACTGAAAAGGACGTACGGGACGCGCTGACCGGACTGCGTGGCGGGCGCACCCTGGTGATCGTCGCCCACCGTCTGGCGACCATTCGAGACGCGGACCGCATCCTCGTCCTCAAAGAGGGACAGGTGGTCGAACAGGGAACGCACACATCCCTGTTGCGGGCGGGTGGAGAATACGCGCGATTGTATCAAGGACAACAAAGCGGGGCATCGGTCACCTGAGACGGGCCGTTGAACGCGTCCGTCCCCTTCTCCGCCTCAAACTAAACAGTCCCTCTCAGAGAAGAATAAGACCTGGATCGTGCAGTGTACCAAAAAAGACAAGAGCCTCCTGCACTACCTGCTGCGTGTGCATGAACAGTGCATTCATTTCGATCGCCAAGAACAGAGTAGCTGAGAAGTTTATCGCATCAATTGGTGCATAATTCTTGACGAGCGACCTATCATGGGCGCAACAAGCCGATTGATTACCTTTTCAGGTAAACCATCGAAATTCTCAAAAAGGAGGAACCACCATGAATAACCCGATTGCTTTCTGCCCCGAATGCAGACAGGACGTGAAGTATGCGATCAGAGAACAAACTGAATCAGTTAATTTAAAGGGCGAAGCATATGAGTTTACTTCGCACACTGCGTATTGCGAAAAATGCAGCGGAGAGATCTATGTTGCTGAACTTGAAGACGCAAATCTGAAGGTGCTGTATGATGCGTATCGGCAGAGGCACGATATCATCTCCCTTGAGGATATCAGGGTCATACCCGAAAAATATAACATTGGGAAAAGGCCTCTATCCCTATTGCTGGGTTGGGGAGAACAGACCTTCAGCCGTTACTATGACGGCGACATGCCCACAAAGCAGTATTCCGAAATGCTGAGGCAGATCTGCGCCAGTCCTGCCTATTACCTTTCCTTGCTTGAAAAAAATAGGGATCATTTGAAAAGCAATAAGGCTTATGAAAAGAGTAAAGCCGCGACTGAAGGCCTTTTAGCAAATCCAACTGCCCCTCAGCGGTTAAAGATAGACCTTGTTGTAGACTATCTTTTGTCACAATGCCGGGACATTACACCGCTGTCCTTACAAAAAGCGCTGTATTACGTTCAGGGATTTTACTTTGCTTTTTACCACACCTTCTTGTTTACTGAAGATTGTGAGGCATGGGTACATGGCCCTGTATATCGAGATATTTACTGGCGCTACAATGACTATTGCTTCGACCCTATTGACGGCATAGATGATTTTGAAGTTTCGCTCCTGTCAGGTGAAGAAAAAAACCTTCTGGACAGCATCGCCAAAAATGTCTGCTGTTATAGCGGTAAAACTCTTGAGTCCTTTACGCACACAGAAACGCCATGGGTTTCCGCACGAGCGGGACTACCAGCTGACGCTTCGTCCACCAGGATCATTCCAAAGCAGGCTATCAGTGAGTATTTCACATCGGTTAAAGAAAAGTATAGGATGCTCACACCCGCAAACGTTAAGGACTACACGCAGGACATGTTTTCACAAATATAGCCGAAGCTACGCTCCTCACGCCATCACCCAAAAGTACATAGGACAACAAAGTGAAGCGCATCCGTCTGACCGCAGCCCTGACCGCGCTCTTTCTGAACAAAAAACAGCTCCCCATCAAACAAGGAGAGCTGTCATTTGAACGGTTGGTTCTTTCCGTCGTCAGAGGGTCCGCTGTAAAAACCCGGCGACCGCCCGGGTCACTTCGGGGTACTGCGCGCGGAAGTTGTGGGGCGCCTCGGACAGCACCAGTAACCGGGAGCCGGCCGGAAGCAGCGAGATCGCGCGCACCGAGTTGGCGGCCAGCCGGCGTTCCTCCTCGTCCCCTCCCCCGTTGATCAGCAGGGTCGGACACACAATCCCGTTGCACAATTCCGCCTGGTCCACGGTGTCAAACCGATCGAGCAACGTGGCGGACACCTGGGTCGTCCGGTCGTTTGGACGCAGGCCGGTCAGCGTCAGCACCCGCGTTTCCGCGAGTTCCCGCATCTGGTCGGCACTGTAGTAGAGCGACCAGTCATAGTGCATCGGGCCGGTCATACAGCCGGTCAGCGCCAGCGCGGCGACGTCGTTTGTCTCCTCCGGGTATCGGGAACAGACCGCCATACACAGATAGGAGCCCAGGCTGTGCCCGTGCAGGTACAGCCGGCGGTATCCGTGCTCCCGCGCGAACCGGAGAACCCGCAACAGATCGTCCAACAGAGACGCTTCGGTCAGGACCGCGTCCGCGCTGTCGCCGCACCCCCGGAAATCGAAGCGGATGACATCGAATCCGCGGGACCCCAGCGTCTCCGACAACTGCAGAAAGCGGCCGCCCGATGTGCGCTCGGAACAGAATCCATGACAGCAGACCACGGCGGACACAGCGCCGACCGAGTCGATGTCCAGCGCGATTTCATCCCCGGGGGACCCCAGCAGAATCGGCTCCTTCACAGCATTCTCCTCTCACCCCGGAACCGGGGCCGTCAGCGGTTGTAGCGGAACCGATCGCCGGTCAGTGCGCGCCACACGCCGTCACAGGCTTCCTCCACCTCCGGGGGCAGCGCGCCACCCTCGAACGATGCGATGTTCTGTTCGATCTGCTCGAGACGGCTGACCCCCGTGATGACGGTGTCGACGCCCCGTCGGGTCACGATCCAGCGCATCGCGAGTTGCAGCAGGGACATTTCATGCTCTTTCGCGATGGCAGCCAGCTGCTCCACCGCCTGGAAGTTTACATCGTCCCAGTACCGGCTCTCGTAGTTCCGGTTGAGCGCAAACCGGGTGCCCGCGGTCGGAGAGCCCGGCTGGTGTTTTCCGGTCAGCAAACCGCCCGCGATGGGGTTGTACACCGCCATCCCCATATGGTGCGCCTCGAGGAAGGGAACCAGTTCGTCCTCCACCCCCCGGGTGAGCAAGTTGTAGACGTTTTGCGTGATGATCGGGGCGGCGAGATTTTTCTTCTCAGCCGTGTGCAGAAAATCCCCGATCTGCCAGGCCGCGTGGTTGCTGATGCCCACATACCGCACCTTGCCGGAACGCACCAGCGCGTCCATGGCCTCCAGGGTCTCGTCGATCGGGGTATGGACGTCGGGGGCATGCAGATAGTAGATGTCGATGTAGTCGGTATGCAGCCGCCGCAGGCTGTCCTCGCAGGCGCGCAGGATGTGGCGGCGGTTGAGCCCGCGGTCGTTGCGGTCGGGTCCGACCGGGTTGTACACTTTGGTGGCCAGCACGATCCGGGAGCGGTCGGCCGCAATCCCCTTACCCGTGATGGCTTCGCTGCTGCCGCCGGTATAGGCGTTGGCGGTGTCGATGAAGTTGATGCCGTTGTCGATCGCGTACCTCAGAATCCGGAGGCTCTCGGCCTCGTCGGTCTGACCTCCAAAGGTCATCGTGCCGAGGCACAGGCGGGAGACTTCGATCCCGGTTGCGGATAAATTCCGATACTCCATATCCGTCTTTGTATCGGCTGTCCGTGCCGTTTCGCCCGGTCGACCGATACACTCCTTTCTCTCTATAATGTCCTTTCATTTTACCACGCATCGTCCATAGAACCGGTCACGGAGGATCCCTCCGGAGCCAAGCGCCTCTCCTTGGCGCAATACCCTGCCGCGATTCCCCCGCATCCGCTATAATGGCGGTACCGAATCCATTGCAAACGGAGGGCCTGGACATGGGAAAAGCGATGATCATCGGAGCGGGCGGAGTGGCAAACGTCGTCGTCCACAAATGCTGCCAAAACCCGGACGTATTTGAGGAAATCCTCATCGCCAGCCGTACACTGGCACGGTGCGACGCGATCCGCGACTCCGTGGCCTCGTGGACCCGGACCCGGGTTGCGACCGCGCATCTGGACGCGGACAACGTGGAGGAGACCGTCGCGCTGATCCGGGCCTTTCGCCCCGACATCGTGATCAACGTCGCGCTCCCGTACCAGGACCTCGCGATCATGGACGCCTGCCTTGCGACCCGTACCCACTATCTCGACACCGCGAACTACGAGCCGCGGGACGAGGCCAAGTTCGAGTACAAATGGCAGTGGGCTTACCGGGAGCGGTTCGAGCAGGAGGGCATCACCGCGGTGCTGGGATCCGGCTTCGACCCCGGGGTCTCGGGGGTGTTTTGCGCCTGGGCGCAAAAGCACCATTTTGATGAAATCCACGAAATCGACATCCTCGACGCGAACGCGGGCGACCACGGCTACCCCTTTGCGACCAATTTCAATCCCGAGATCAACATCCGGGAAATCACCGCCAAGGGCAGCTATATACAGGACGGCACCTGGGTCGAGACCGAGCCTCTCGAGGTCAAAAAAGTGTACGACTTCCCCCAGATCGGTCCCAAGGACATCTATCTGCTCCACCACGAAGAGCTCGAGTCGCTGGCCGTAAATATTCCGGGCGTCCGGCGGATCCGGTTCTGGATGACCTTCTCCGAAAAATATATCACCCACCTCCGGGTGCTGGAAAACGTCGGCATGACTTCCATCGTTCCGATCGAGTTCCGCGGGCTGCAAGTCGCCCCGATCGAGTTCCTCAAGGCCGTGCTGCCCGACCCCGCGTCGCTCGGCCCCCGCACCAAGGGCAAAACCAACATCGGTTGCCTGATCCGGGGCGTCAAAGACGGCAAGCCGCGTGACTACTACGTCTACAATGTCTGCGACCACGAATCCGCCTACGCAGAGGTCGGATCGCAGGCCATCTCCTACACCACGGGCGTGCCCGCGATGATCGGTGCCATGATGGTCCTGACCGGGAAGTGGCTCCGTCCCGGGGTCCACAACGTCGAGGAGTTCGACCCCGACCCGTTCATGGAACAGCTCATCCGCCAGGGCCTGCCCTGGATCGAAGATTTTTCACCGGTTCCGGTGGATTGAGGCACGACATGACTGATATCGATTTTGGCACTCTCCCGACCCCCTGCTACGTCGTCGACGAACGGCTCCTGCGCCGCAACCTCGAGATTCTGGACGGGGTCCAGCGCGAGACAGGCTGCCGCATCCTGCTCGCGCTCAAAGGGTTTGCGATGCACGCGGTGTTTCCGCTCATCGGGGAAACCCTCGCGGGCGTGACTGCCAGTTCGCTGTTCGAAGCCCGGCTGGGCCGCGAGGAGATGGACCGCGAGGTTCACATCTACTCCCCCGCTTACGCCGAGGAGGAGTTCGACGACATTCTCGGACTGTGCGACCACATCGTGTTCAACTCATTCGCGCAGTGGGAGCGGTTCCGGGAGAGGGTCCAATCCTACACCGGGCACCCGATCTCCTGCGGCATCCGCGTCAACCCCGAGCACTCCGAAGCCGCCGTGCCGCTCTACGACCCTTGTGCCCCTTTCTCCCGGCTCGGGGTCACCCGGTCCCGGTTCCGCCCGGATCTCCTCGACGGAATCGAGGGGATCCACTTCCACACCCTCTGCGAACAGAACTCTGACGCGCTGGAGCGCACCGCAAAGGTGGTCGACGACAAGTTCGGTCCCTCGATCGCGCGTATGAAATGGCTCAACATGGGGGGCGGACACCACATCACCCGCCCGGATTACGACATTCCCGCCCTGGTGCGGACGATCCGGTTCTTCCAGGACAAATACGGCGTCCAGGTCTACCTGGAACCCGGCGAGGCGATCGCGCTCGGGACCGGCGTTCTGGTCTCCCGGGTGCTCGATGTGGTCGAAAACGGGATGAACATCGCCCTTCTGGACGCGTCCGCGGCCTGCCACATGCCGGATGTGCTCGAAATGCCCTACCGGCCGGAAGTCGCTGGGGCGGGGCTGCCCGGCGAAAAATCCTACACCTACCGGCTGGCCGGTACCACCTGTCTGGCGGGCGACGTGATCGGGGACTACTCCTTTGACCAGCCGTTAAAATCAGGTGACGAAGTCGTGTTCCAGGACATGGCCCACTACACCATGGTGAAAAACAATATGTTCAACGGAGTCCGGCTGCCCTCGATCGCGCTGTACACCGAGGCCGACGGGCTGCGCGTTCTGCGTTCGTTTGGATACGACGAGTACAGGGATCGGCTGTCCTAAAGCGCCCTCTCGCCCACCAAATCCACTTCTCCGAAGCGGCAGTTCTCGCAACTGCCGCTTTTTTGCAAAATCTTCTCTTTCCTGTGACATTCTCACATGCGAGCGGAGACAAAAATCCCTACAATGTTGGGGAATGGAGGTGGTCTCATGTCGGATCCGAACTGGAAAGACCAATTGATCGGATACCTGGAAACCGAAGACCGTGAACACGCCCACAAAGCGGCACTGGACGCGCTCGAGACCGGTAAGACCGATATCCGTACCCTGTATGAAGATGTGCTTGCCCCCGCCCTCAACCGAATCAGCGGCGAGGAAGAAAAAGAGGCCGAAACCATCTGGCGGGAGCACGTGATGACCGCCATCGTGCGGGGCATCGTCGAATCCGCCTATCCCTATGTGATCCGCGAGCGCAACGCGCGCGGCGCGTCTCCGGGCAGCAAGGTGCTCATCTTCTGCCCCGCGGGGGAAACCCACGAGCTCGGCGCCCGCATGGCCGCGGACTTTTTCCTGATCTGGGGCCATCAGGCGATCTTTATCGGCGCCGACACCCCCGAAAAGACGCTCCTGGACGCGATCGAGCGGACCCGGCCCGACTGGCTCTGCCTGAGTGTCTCCAACGACTTCAACCTGTTTGGCGCCAAGCGGCTGGTCTCCGACCTGCGCGCACGGTTCGGGCCTGACACCAGGATCTTCGCGGGAGGTCGCGCGATCGCCAAAACCCCCACCGCCTATGCGGACATCGGGGCGGACGGCGCGGTCAACGGTTTTGACGACATCGGACGGATGACCGGCGATAGCGCCGGCAACACCGGCCGGAAAGGCGGGGTGGACGTATGAGGCTTGCATGGAGCATCGCGTTTCGTTTCCTCAAATCCGGCCGGGGACAAACCGTCCTGATCGCACTGGGCATCGCCATCGGGGTGTCTGCACAGGTGTTCATCGGCTCTCTGATCGGCGGCCTCCAGGATTCCCTGGTGGACCGGACGATCGGCAGTGCCTCACATGTCACGTTCCTGCCGGAAGGCCGTGACAAAGATTTCCCGGAAAATCCCGCGCTGACCGCGCAGCTGCGCGCGGACGCCGACCTGGTCGCGGTTTCGGAGTCGTATGACGCGTCCGGATTTGTCCGGGACGGGGACGACACCTTTCCCCTGCTGGTACGGGGCGTCTCTATGGAAGACGCCGACCGGATCTATAAGTACAGCGACCGTTTGACCGCCGGCGCTTTGCCTGCCACCGACGACGGTGTCCTGATCGGCGCGGCCCTGGCGGAAAAACTCGACATCGGGGTCGGCGACGAACTCCCGGTCTCCAACCCGCTCGGCGACACCGCCACCTGGACCGTCGCGGGACTGTTCGATCTGCAGGTCGCTTCGATCAACGAATCCTGGGTCGTAGCCCCGCTGGACGGGGTGCGCACGCTGTTCGCTCCGGCCGACGGCGACCCCCTGCTAACCTCGATCGAAACCCAGATCCGTACGGTCTTCGACTCGGACGTCATCGCGGAACGGCTGCGCGCCTCCCTGCCGGCAGGCATCGCGGTATCGGACTGGAAGGCCGAAAACGAGTCCCTCCTGAGCGGGCTGTCCGGCCAATCCGCATCGAGCTATATGATCCAGGTCTTCGTGCTGCTTGCGGTCGGCCTCGGGATCGGGGCGGTGCTCGCGGTCTCGGCGGTCCAAAAATCCCGCCAGCTCGGCATCCTCAAAGCGATGGGCATCCAGGACCGCGACGCCAGCCGCATCTTCTTGTATCAGGGGATCCTTTTAGGCGCGATCGGGGCGGCTGCGGGAACCGTACTGGGAGTCCTGTTCACCTACGCCTTCTCGAAATTCGTCCAGAATCCGGACGGAACCGCGCTGGTACCCTTTTCGCTGGACTACGGTTTTATCGCGATCTCGGTCGTGACCGCCCTGTTGGCGGCGACCATCGCGGCGTTGGTCCCGGCCCGGGCTTCCTCCCGGCTCAATCCGATCGAGGTGATCCGCAATGGCTGATATCATGACACTCCAGAACATCGAAAAATTCTACGGCGACAAAATCCGCACGCAGGTACTGTTCGGCATCGATCTCGCGATCGAGGCAGGTTCGTTCAACTCGATCATCGGGCAGTCCGGGAGCGGCAAATCGACCCTCATGAACATCATGGGCACCCTCGATCAGCCCAGCACCGGAAAGGTCACGATCGACGGGGTGGAGACCACACAGATGACCCGCAAACAACTCGCCGTGCTGCGCAACCGCACGATCGGGTTCGTGTTCCAGTTCCACTATCTGCTGCCCGAATTCACGGTGATCGAAAACGTGCTGATGCCCTACCGGATCGCACACGGCACCGTGTCCCCCGAGATCCGCGAACGTGCCTACGAGCTGCTGGAAACCGTCGAGCTCACACGGGTCGCGGACAACAAGGCGACCGAGATCTCCGGCGGGCAGCAGCAGCGGACCGCGATCGCCCGCGCGCTGATCAACAGCCCCAAACTGCTCCTCGCGGACGAGCCGACCGGCAACCTCGACTCCAACACGACCGAAACCGTCTACGGGCTCATGCGGGAGATCAACAAAACACTCGGCACCACCCTGATCGTGATCACACATGACCGCAGGGTCGCGGAAAAGGCCGACCGCATCCTCGAAATCAAGGACGGCCGCATCGAGATGGACGTCCGCAAGTAGGCGATCGCACAATCGTCCAGATCATTCCATCCTGCGCCTGCCTGGGCCCCATCGGACCCGGGCAGGTTTTTTGTCGCGGTTTGTCGTACACTGTTTTCATCTAGTCTCCGTTACTTTTCTTGCGGGGGAGGCGAGTTCTGCAAAGGAGGTCAAAAGATGCGGGTTCTGGGAATATCAGGTACGCCCCGCCCGGGCGGGAATACAGAGGTACTGCTGGATGCCGCGCTCGAGCCCTTTCGCGCGGCAGGCTGGTCTGTGGATCGGGTTGTACTGTCACAAAGCGAAATCCACCCCTGCACCGGCTGTGACGCCTGCCGGGACGGATCGGGCTGCCATCTTCCATCCGACGGGATGGAGGCGGTCTATCGGGGCATGCGAACGTGTGACGCGATCCTTGTCGCCACCCCGGTATACTGGCGCAATGTGACGGCACAGTTGAAGGCGCTGTTCGACCGGAGTTACGCGCTCCGCGACGAGCATCCCCTCCGCGGCAAACCGGGCGGCGCGATTGCGGTCGGCCGGGGCAGCGGGGGTGGCCAGTCCATCGCCTTGACCATCATCCACAACTTTTTTCTGTCTGCCGGAGCCGTATGCGTCCCGGGCGAACTGAACGGCGTTTCCGCCGTGGCGGACCGTCCCGGCGATATTACAGACCAGCCGAACCGTTTGGAACAGGCCCGCATCCTGGGCCGCCATGTGATGGCTTTTGCCGGAAAGGAGTCCCTATGAACACACGATCCAAGACCTATCGCATCCTCCTGCTGTTGCTCATCTTGCTCCCGCTGGTACTGTTGACCTCCGGATGCATCCCCGGAGACGGCAAAGCCTCCACTGGAAACCCCGCCGGATTCCTGTGGGGTATCTGGCACGGCTGGGTCGCGCCGGTTTCTCTGATCATCGGGATTTTCAAACATAACATCCGGGTTTATGAAGTCTTGAATACGGGCTGGTGGTACGATCTCGGATTCTACTTGGCCGTGGTCGGCGGTTTCGGTGGGCTCTCGTTCGCCCGTCGCCGTGGTGCAAAATACCGCCGGAAAGACCGGGACGACGAGTAATTTGCTATTCGAATAATAACGCCAAAAAGATCGCCCGCACTCGTTTATCGCGAGTGCAGGCGATCAATCTATTGCGTGATATAAGGTTCTCGCTTCTGCTCTATCCTTTCGCGGACTGGCGCTTCCAGGCGAGGATGCCGGCTGCGAGGATCATCCCGATGCCCGCGAAAAGCTGCCAGGAAAGGGCTTCACCGGTGTCGGCCAGCGGCACTTCTTCCGGAACCAACGTGACGGTCGTCGCAGAAGTGGTGGTCACAGTGGTCACAGCGGTCAACGACGTTGACCCAGATGACCCAGTGGTCACAGCGGTCAGCGTAGCTGACCCAGTGGTCCCGGAGGGAGTCGTGG
>LSQX01186838.1_pt1 | contig 21212 bp, 16 predicted proteins | sample 654561 | NCBI WGS metagenome assembly LSQX01 (sample SAMN04489861, study PRJNA283612) | anaerobic digester metagenome | isolation source: 4 biogas reactors fed with cattle manure at either 37C or 55C with and... | place: Denmark: Kongens Lyngby | collected 2014 | reverse complement strand
TACATAAGCCCGGATAGCTCAGTCGGTAGAGCAGTAGACTGAAAATCTACGTGTCGCTGGTTCGATTCCGGCTTCGGGCACCATGCGGTAGTAGCTCAGTGGTAGAGCATCGCCTTGCCAAGGCGAGGGTCGAGAGTTCGAATCTCTTCTTCCGCTCCATAGTTCTTTTTTATAATTGAAAGTGGCGGCATAGCCAAGTGGTAAGGCAGTGGTCTGCAACACCATTACCCCCAGTTCAAATCTGGGTGCCGCCTCCATACTAAAACCTTCTAACTAAGTTAGAAGGTTTTTCACTATACAAAAATGGAGGATATATTTATGAATCACTTTATTCCTTTAAAAAAAGCAGATTTAGTTATTATTCATGGAAAAGTTAGCCAGGAAATCATAGATAAATTAAATGAAATGGACTTAAAAATCATTCCCACCATAAAATGTGAAAGTGTAGATGAAAGTATTGCATATCATCCTGATATAGTATTACATCCTGTTAATCACAACACATTAATAGTTGCACCAGAAGTTTTTGATTATTACTACAATGAATTAAAGACATTCGGCATAAGATTAATTAAGGGTGCAACTAATCTTCACAACTTATATCCTTTAGATATAAGTTATAATGTAGGAAGAGTAGGCAAATATGCTTTTCATAAATTACAACATACGGATCCTATTTTAAGGTCTTATTTAAATAATGAAAATATTGAGTTTGTAAATATAAATCAAGGATATAGCAAATGTTCAATGGCTATAATAAATGACTCTAGTATAATAACAGCAGATAAAAATATACATTTAAAGCTACTAGAACTAGGCTATGATTCCCTATTAATAGAAGCTGGTTATGTTGAGCTTAAAAAGCAAAAGTATGGATTTTTTGGAGGGGCTACAGGAAATTTAACCCCAGATAAAATATTGTTTTCAGGACATATTGATGATCATCCAGATAAAATTAAGATTATAGATTTTATAAAACAAAAACATGTTGATATTATATATCTTTCAAAGGAAAAAATAACAGATATTGGTACAATTATTTGCCTTAACAAAGGATAATATTATAGAATAGCTATTTTCACTGTTTTAATTTGAAAATTTGCAATAAAGTGGTATTATATAATAAAGAACATATTGGAGGGAATATTATGGATCAGAAAATAGTAAAGCCGTCAATTCTACCGGGAATGATGGAGCTTTTACCAGGAGATCAAATATTATTTAATAAAATGAAGGATACAATTAGAAAAAACTATGAAAAATTTGGATTCTTACCTATTGATACACCTGCTATTGAAAAGTCAGAAGTATTGTTGGCTAAAGGCGGTGGGGAAACAGAAAAACAAATTTATAAGGTAGTTAAAGGTAGTACAGATATGAGCTTGAGATTTGACTTAACGGTTCCACTAGCCAGGTATGTAGCCCAATATTATTCACAACTGAACTTTCCTTTTAAAAGATACCATATTGGTAAAGTTTATAGAGGTGAAAGAAATCAAAGAGGAAGATTCAGAGAGTTTTACCAATGTGATATTGACATAATAGGAAATGGAGAATTAAATATTATAAATGATGCAGAAATACCATCTGTTATTTATTCAACCTTTAAAGATTTAGGCTTTGATTCTTTTACTATTAAAATCAATAATAGAAAAGTACTTAAAGGTTTTTTCCAAAGCTTAAATATTGAAGATACTACTATGGTACTCAGAGCCGTAGATAAATTAGATAAAATAGGCATAGATAAAGTAAAGGATGAAATTGCACTTTTAAATATTCCTGCTGAAAACATAGATAAAATTATCCAGTTTATTAAAATAGATGGAAATAATGATGAAAAAATAGTGAGCTTAAAAGAGTTAAATATAAGCAATGAAGTATTTTTAGAAGGTACAGATGAATTAGAACAAGTGGTTAAATATATTAGATTATTCGGAGTGCCAGAAGATAATTTTATGGTAGACTTAACAGTAGCTAGGGGTTTGGATTATTATACAGGTACAGTGTATGAAACTATACTTAATGACTATCCAGACATCGGAAGTGTTTGTTCTGGTGGTAGATATGATGATTTAGCCTCCCACTATACAAAACAAAACTTACCAGGTGTTGGAATATCCATAGGATTAACCCGATTGTTTTATCAATTGACAGAAGCAAATATTATAGAAAGTACAGAAAATTCGTTGATAGATGTTATGATAATTCCAATGGATGGATTCATAGACTATGCTATAGAAATTGGCAATAAATTGAGGAAAGAAGGAGTAACTGCGCAGGTATATTTTGATGAAGGGAAAATGGGTAAAAAATTCAATTATGCTGACAAACTAAATATTCCATATGCTATTGTTATTGGAGAAGAAGAAGTCCAGACTGAATTATACTCATTAAGGAATATGGAAACCGGTGAACAAAAAAGTATTTCTTTAAAAGAAATAGTAAAATGTTTAAAATAATTTTTTAGTGGTATAATTATAGATAAGCAATTGACAAAGACTGGAATAATATGTAAAATTAATATAATTAAATATTAGAGGCTAAGAAGGAAAGAGTAAATTATATCAAATCTTACAGAGAGAGAGAACCATGGCTGAAAGTTTTCTTAAGAAATATATGATTGAAAACTACACCGGAGCCAAATCCTGAATAAGGATTATCGCTATTAGCGTTATTAATTTGAGAACCAATTAGGGTGGAACCACGGAATGTACCTTTCGTCCCTACAATTTATTTTGTAGGGGCGGAAGGTTTTTTAATTTTAAAAGAGGGGGATTATAATGGAAATGATTAAAATAACACTACCAGATGGAACTGTAAAAGAACATGAGAAAGGAATAACTGTATTAGATGCAACAAAGGATATTTCAGAAGTACTAGCTAGAGTTGCCATGGGAGCTGTTGTTAATGGAGAAACAAAAGGTATGCAAGAGCCCATAAATAAGGATGCAGATTTTAAAGTTGTAAAATTTGAAGATAAAGAAGGTAAGCAAATTTTTTGGCATACTTCAGCACATATTATGGCTAATGCTGTAATGAGACTTTTTCCAGGTGTTAAGTTTGCCATAGGACCTGCTATTGATAATGGGTTTTATTATGATTTTGATACTGAGCATAGATTTACTCCAGAAGATTTAGAAAAAATAGAAGCTGAAATGTCTAAGATAGTAAAAGAAGGACTTGTTATGGAAAGATATGAAATGCCAAGAAATGAAGCATTAGAATATTTTAAAGAGCATAATGAACCATATAAAGTTGATTTAATAGAAAACCTGCCTGAAGATGAAATAATATCATTTTATAAGCAGGGAGACTTTATAGACTTATGTGCAGGACCACATCTAAGAGACACATCTAAAGTAAAGGCTGTGAAACTTCTTAGTATCGCCGGAGCATATTGGCGTGGTGATGAAAAAAATAAAATGCTTCAAAGAATTTATGGAACAACTTACGAAAAGAAAAAAGACTTAGAGGAATACCTTAATAGATTAGAAGAAGCCAAGAAAAGAGATCATAGAAAGCTAGGAAAAGAATTAGACCTATTTAGTATGCATGAGGAAGGACCTGGGTTCCCATTTTTCCATCAAAAAGGAATGGTTATTAGAAATATCCTGGAAAACTTCTGGAGAGCAGAACATGAAAAAAGAGGTTATGGGGAAATAAAAACACCTTTAATATTAAATGAAGCCCTATGGCATCAATCAGGACATTGGGATCATTATAAAGAGAATATGTACTTTACAAATATTGATGATGGGGAATATGCAATTAAACCAATGAATTGCCCAGGATCCATTTTAGTTTATAAGTCAAAAATGTATAGCTATAAAGATTTTCCATTAAGAATGGGAGAATTAGGCTTAGTTCATAGGCATGAATTATCTGGTGCTTTACATGGACTTATGAGAGTTAGAAGTTTTACTCAAGATGATGCTCATTTGTTTATGATACCATCTCAAGTAAAAGAAGAATTAATAAAAACAATAGAATTAGCTGACTATATATATAATGTATTTGGATTTAAATATCATATAGAACTATCCACAAAACCAGAGAATTCTATGGGAACTGAAGAACAATGGGAAATGGCCACAGATAGTTTAAGAGAAGCTCTTGAGGAAAAGAATATTGATTATAAACTAAATGAAGGTGATGGAGCTTTCTATGGTCCAAAAATAGATTTTCACTTGGAAGATGCAATTGGTAGAACTTGGCAATGTGGTACTATACAATTAGACTTTCAAATGCCGGAGAGATTTGATTTAACTTATGTGGCAAGTGACAATGAAAAGAAAAGACCAGTTATGATTCATAGAACTATATTAGGTAGTATTGAAAGATTTATGGGTATTTTAATAGAACATTATGCAGGTAGATTCCCTGCCTGGATTGCTCCAGTTCAAGTAATAGTATTACCTATATCTGATAAATTCAATGATTATGCAAATGAGATAAAAGATCAAATGGTGGATGAAGGAATAAGAGTAGAAGTAGACCAAAGATCAGAAAAAGTAGGATATAAAATAAGAGAAGCTCAACTTCAGCAGATTCCCTATATGCTAATTGTAGGTGAAAAAGAAGTTGAAGAAAAATTAGTCTCAGTACGATGCAGAGAAATAGGGGATGCTGGTCAGGTTCCCATAGAGGATTTCATTAAAGGCTTAAAAATTGAAATAGAAGAAAAAAAATAAGATAAGGGGAGAGAAATCTCTTCCTTTATCATAAATCATGAGAGGAGAATTGCTATTGGAATTTTTAAATTTAATAGACGAGTATAAAGAGGATATTATTAAGTCAACAGGAGATATCATTAGAATAAAATCAATAGAAGAACCAGCACTTCCGGGAATGCCTTTTGGGGAAGGACCTTATAAGGCTTTAGAGTTTTCGCTTAACTTAGCAGAAAGTATGGGTTTTAAAACAAAGATGTTAGATGGTTATGCTGGCCATGCAGACCTTGGACAGGGAGAAGAGTCTGTAGGGATTTTAGTCCATGTAGATGTTGTCCCAGAAGGTTCAGGATGGACATATCCACCATACGCAGCAGAAGTTCATGATGGAAAGATTTACGGAAGAGGCACTAGTGATGATAAAGGACCTGCAATTGCTGTGCTATATGCAATGAAAGCACTTAAAGAATCAGGAATAGATCTTAGCCGTAAAATCAGAATAATATTTGGTGCTAATGAAGAAACGGGATGGGGCTGTATGAAACATTACTTTCAAAATGAAAAACCACCAACAATGGCCTTTACTCCTGATGCAGATTTCCCAGTAATATATGGTGAAAAAGGTATTATAGTATTTGATTTAACATATGATTTAAGTAAATTAAATAATGAAAAAATCAAACTAGTAAGTATTAAGGGTGGTAATGCTCCTAATATGGTTCCTGACTATGCAGAAGCAATACTAGAAGTAAGTAATCTAGGAAAGACAGAATCTGAGCTGCAAAACTTTATCCAAATAAGTGATTACCCTATATCTCTAGAAATTGAAGATGGTAAGGTTAAGATAATGGCTAAAGGAAAATCTGCTCATGGAAGTACTCCAGAAAAAGGAGAGAATGCCATTAGCTATTTAATAGCTTTTTTAGAAGAAGCTTTTGAAGAAGACTTAGATTTTAATAAGTTTTTCAGTTTATACAATGAAAAAATAGGTTTCAATCACAATGGAGAAAACATAGGATGTGGATTCTCTGACGATATATCTGGAAAGTTAAACTTTAATCCAGGCGTTATTAAGATAGAAGATAATAAGATCGTTTTAACAGTAAATATAAGATATCCTATCAAATCAAGTGCAGAACAGGTATATGAAGGTATCAGAGGTTCTATTAGTGGTACAGGATTTGAATTAATAGAATCTAAAGAAGATATGAAACCACTATATGTTTCAAAAGATAATTTTTTAGTTGAAAAACTGATGAAAGTTTATAGAGAACAAACTGGGGATTATGATTCAGAACCAATCACTATTGGTGGTGGTACTTATGCAAGGGCCATGGACAATGCTGTTGCTTTTGGGCCAGGTTTTCCTGGACAAGAAGATGTGGCACACCAAAAGGATGAATATATAGGCATAGAACATTTAATGAAAATTACTAAGATATATGCACAAGCATTATATGAATTAGCAAGATAAGCAAGGCGGAAGGAAAAATGAGGAAAAAAATGTTTGACATTTCCTTATGCATGGCATATAATAACAAGGTAAACTAAATATTGAAAGATTCAAGTAGAAGTGTCCGCTTCTCACCTTATAGCTAGGGCTCATAGGGTAACAATTTTTAATATAATCTTTTTTTAAAAAGATTAATATTGTTATGGTGTCAAGCGGGTATATTTATACCCGCTTTTAATATTTTTTGAAAACAATTTAGGAGGTGCTGTATATTAAAGATCTTCAGATTAATGAAGAAATTAGGGAAAAAGAAGTAAGGCTAATCGATGCAGAAGGTGAACAGTTAGGAATAGTTCCAATTAGAAGAGCTTTGGAAATAGCAGATGAGAGAAAACTAGATTTAGTTAATGTTGCTCCAAATGCTAAGCCACCAGTTTGCAAAATTTTAGATTATGGTAAGTTTAAGTATGAAGCTACCAAAAGAGAAAAGGATGCAAGAAGAAATCAAAAAACTATTACTGTAAAAGAAATACGTTTAACACCAAACATCGAAATCCATGATTTGAATGTTAAAGCTAAAGCAGCTAACAGTTTTTTAGAAAATGGTGACAAAGTAAAAGTTTCCGTAAGATTCAGAGGAAGAGAGATGGGACATACACAAATAGGTCGTGAAGTATTAAAGAATTTTGCAGAATTAACCGAAGAGTTCGGTGCAATAGAAAAAGGTGCAAGATTAGAAGGTAGAAATATGGTAATGTTTTTAATACCAAAAACAGAGTAAGTTCAGGAGGTCAGAAAATGCCAAAAATGAAAACCCATAGAGGGTCAGCAAAAAGATTCAAAAGAACAGGTACAGGACTATTAAAAAGATGGAAAGCATATGGTAGTCACTTAACAGGACACAAGTCACCTAAAAGAGTTAGAAATCTTAGAAAAGGTACTTTAGTTAGCAAGGGAGATCAAAAAAGAATTAACAACATGATACCATAGAAAACTGGTTTATATATAGGAGGAGTAAATAAAATGGCAAGAGTAAAAGGTGGCGTAACCGCTAAAAGAAGACATAAAAAGGTACTTAAGCAAGCTAAAGGATACTTTGGAGCAAAGAGCAAATTATTTAGACCAGCTAATCAAGCAGTAATGAAATCTTTAAATTATGCGTATATCGGTCGTAAACAAAGAAAGAGAGATTTCAGAAAGTTATGGATAGCTAGAATAAATGCAGGTGCTAGAATAAATGGCTTAAGTTATAGCAGATTTATAAATGGACTTAAAAAGTCAAATATTGAAGTTAATAGAAAAATGCTTTCAGAGATGGCAATCTATGATGCGGAAGGCTTTGCTAAATTAGTTGAAATTGCAAAAGTCGCAAACTAAAAGTTCCCTAAGGGAACTTTTTATTGTTTAATAGTATAAAGAATTGGGAATTAGTATGTATGTAAGGAGTATGAATGTAAGGAGGTTGATATTAAGTTGATAATAAATAGATTAAAGAATTTTGAATTGAATCCTCCAAGAGTTTTAGCTCTAGGTTTTGCCAGTTTAATTATTATAGGAACATTCTTACTAAATTTACCTATAGCTACTGTTAATAATGAAAGTATTGGTATTATTGATGCATTATTTACTGCAGCATCTGCTGTATGTGTTACAGGACTAGTAGTAGTCAATACTGCAGAGTTTTTTTCAGCTTTTGGTCAAGTAATTATTATTATACTTATACAAATAGGAGGATTAGGATTTATGACTATGGCTACTTTAGGAGCCTTAGTAGTTGGCAAGAAAATATCCTTAAAAGAAAGATTAGTTATTAAAGAACAATTAAACTTAGGATCACTGGCCGGTCTAGTTAAACTTACAAAATATGTAATAATTGTAACTTTTGTAATTGAAGCAATAGGAACATTATTATTATCAACTAGATTTATTCCTATTTATGGAGTTAAGGAAGGTCTTTGGTTTGCTATGTTTCACTCAATATCTGCTTATTGTAATGCAGGCTTTGATATACTGGGTAATAGCTTTATGCCATATGCAAATGATATTACCATAAATCTTACATTAAGTGCCTTAATCATACTAGGAGGGTTGGGATTTTCTGTATATGTAGATATTTCTAAGAATAGAAAATTCGAAAGATTTCAACTACATACTAAGCTAGTTATTTGGATTTCTACAATCTTAATATTAATAGGAATGATAATATTTCTGGTGATTGAATGGAATAACCCAAGTACTATTGGAAATTTAAGTTTTTCTCATAAGATATTACCAGCTTTCTTTCAATCTGTAGTGACTAGAACTGCCGGGTTTAATAGTTTGGATATATCTTTGATAAAAGATACATCAGCTTTTCTTTTCATAATATTTATGTTTATAGGGGGGTCTCCTGGATCAACTGCAGGGGGGATTAAAACTACGACATTTGGAGCAATAGCTTTAACCACAATATCAATTATTAAAGGTGATAAAGATGTTGTTGCATTTAAAAAGAGAATACCTGATAATGTAATAAATAGATCCTTAGCTATAGTTAGTGTGGCTATGGCACTAATAATAATGGTATCTTTTGTGTTGACTGTTACAGAAGATGCAGCCTTTTTAGAAGTGCTTTTTGAAACTACTTCTGCTTTTGCAACAGTAGGATTAAGTAGAGGGATTACAGGAGACTTAACAGATATTGGGAAAATCATCATAACTTTAACTATGTATGCAGGTAGGGTAGGACCATTAACAATGGCCTTTGCATTTGCTCAAAAATCTAAACATACTAAATTAAGATATGCTGAGGGAAATGTAATGGTTGGTTAGAAAGGAGATTTATATATGAAGTCATTTGTAGTAATTGGACTTGGAAGATTTGGAACTTCAGTAGCAAAAACCCTTTATAATTTAGGGAATGAAGTAATGGCTGTGGATTTGGATCCAGATGTAGTACAAGAAATTTCAGAATATGTAACCCATGCAGTAGTTGCTGATGCATTAGATGAAACTGTTTTGCATGAACTGGGTTTAAGTAATTTTGATGTAGTAATTATAAGCATAGCTTCTAATATTGAAGCTTCTATTATGGCTACCCTTACTGCAAAAGAAATGGGAGCAAAAAAAGTAGTTGTTAAAGCACAATCTGATGTGCATGGAAAGGTTCTCACAAAAGTAGGGGCTGATAGAATAGTATTTCCTGAAAGAGATATGGGAGCAAGAGTAGCACATAACCTTACATCTTCAAATATATTAGATTTTATTGAATTATCTCCAGAATATTACATTATTGAAATAACTGCTCTTGAAAGGTGGATAAACAAATCACTATCGGAACTAAGGCTTAGAAACAAATATGGAGTAAATGTTCTAGCCATAAAGAGAGGAAGCAGCTTGAAGATTTCACCTGTAGCGGATGAAATTGTACTAGAGGGGGATATACTCGTAGTGATTGGTGATGAAAAGGATATAAGAAAAATTGAAAGCCAAGCTGGTGATTAAATGAGAGAAATAACATCTTCAAAAAATCCTATAATAAAAGAAATAAAATCTCTTTATAATAAAAAAGACAGATGGAATAAAGGTCTTTTTATAATTGAGGGAATAAAGATAATTGAAGAAGCCATACTTAATAATGTTGGATTAAAATATATAATAATTACAGATAAAATGTTTTTATTAGAAAGCAGTAAAGACTTTTTAATGAAGATAGAAGATAAATATAAAATCATTAAAATTAGTGAAAATTTATTTAAAGAAATATCTGATACTGAAAATCCCCAAGGAATAGTAGCTACGGCTATGTTCAACACACCTATTTTATCCGGAGTTTTAAATAGGGAGAAACCAGCCTTAATATTTTTAGATGGGGTACAAGATCCAGGGAATATGGGTACAATAATTAGAACATGTGATGCTTTTAACTTAGATGGTATTATAATAGGACCAGGATCTGTAGATCCATATAATCCAAAAGTAGTTAGAGCAACTATGGGTTCAATATTTAGAGTGCCCTTATATATAAGCAATGATTCTTTAGAAACTATAGCTGATTTAAGCCAAGGTGGATTAAATATTTTTTCAACATCTTTAGAAGGTAGTATTCCTTCATATGATATAGACTATAAAGAAGGCTTTGTGTTAGTTATTGGTAATGAATCAAATGGAGTTCAGGATTCTATTATAAAAAAATCAGACAAGCTTATTAAAATTCCTATGCCTGGTTTTGCAGAATCTTTAAACGCTGGAGTTGCTGCTTCTATTATTATGTATGAAGCTATGAAGAGCAAAAGGAAATTTCTTGAGTATTAAAATATTTGGTGGTATAATTAATTAAATACTTTGAATTTTAGACCTTTATAGATATAAGGTCTTGTTTTTTACGATTGTATATATGGAGGTATATTATGAGAGAAAAACTTAACCGTATTAGAGAACAGGTCTTAGAAGAAATTGAGAATATTATAGGGCTTGAAGAATTAGAGAGTTTAAGAATAAAATATCTAGGCAAAAAAGGTGAATTAACTTCTGTATTGAGAGAAATGGGGAAATTAACTGCAGAAGAAAGACCTATTATGGGACAATTAGCTAATGATATTAGAACTGAAATAGAAGAGGATTTAGCTAGTTTTAGAGAAAAACTAAAAGCAAAAGCTAAAGAGGCGAAAATTAAAAGGGAAACAATAGATATTACAATTTCTACATACAATGAGAAATTAGGTCACAGACACCCGCTTTTAGCAACTGTTGAAGAGTTGGAAAATCTTTTTATAAGTATGGGATTTAGTGTTGTAAATGGGCCAGAAATAGAAACTGTGGAAAACAATTTTGATGCTTTGAATTCACCTTTAAATCATCCTTCAAGAGACTTATCAGACACGTTTTATTTAAATAGTGATTTGTTACTTAGAACTCATACCTCACCAGTACAAATTAGAGCTATGAAAGAAATGGGAGCACCTCTTAGAATAGTTTCAGCTGGAAGAACATTTAGATTTGATAGTGTAGATGATACTCATTCACCTATGTTTCATCAATTAGAAGGACTTGTAATTGATGAGAAAATATCTATGGCTAATCTAATACATACTTTAGATATATTTATTAAGGAGTTATTTGGGGAGGACATGAAAACTAGATATAGGCCACATCATTTTCCATTTACAGAACCAAGCGCTGAGGTAGATGTTTCTTGTATTGTTTGCAGAGGGAAAGGTTGCCCTGCTTGTAATAATACTGGATGGAGTATGGAATTGTTAGGTTGTGGAATGGTACATCCTAATGTATTAGAATACTGTGGAATCGATTCGGAAAAATATACTGGTTTTGCATTTGGTATGGGGATTGACAGAATTACCATGGTTAAATATGGAATAAATGATATAAGATTATTATTTGAAAATGACAATAGATTTTTAGAACAATTCTAAATAAGGAAGTGATAAGATGCTATTACCTGTAAAATGGCTAAAAGAATATGTAAAGACTGATAAAGATGGTAGAGAATTGGCAGATGGACTTACACTATCCGGATCCCACGTAGAGTCTATCGATTATTTAAATACTGGTATAGAAAAAATCCTAGTAGGAAAAATTATAACATTAGAAAAGCATCATGATGCAGATAAATTATGGATAACTAAGATAGATATAGGGGCAGAAACTATAACAATAGTTACTGGTGCTACAAATATTAATATTGGTGACTATGTTCCTGTTGCCATAGTTGGGGCCACACTTCCAGGGAATATAAAGATAGAAAAGACTGACTTTAGGGGTGTAGATTCTTTTGGTATGCTATGCTCACTTAAAGAACTTGGATATGGTGAAAATGTTATTCCAAAGGCTGTAAAAGATGGGATATTTATATTAGATAAGGAATATCCACTAGGTGCAGATATAGTAGATGTAATGGGCTTAGATAGTGAAGTTATAGAATTTGAAATAACACCAAATAGACCAGATTGTCTGAGTATATTAGGTATGGCAAGAGAAACTGCTGCTACTTTTAGTATACCTTTAGAAGAACCACATATAACAATTAATAATGAAGTGGATTCTATAGAAAACTATTTAGAAAGTGTATTAGTAGAAAGTAAAAATTGCTCAAGATACTATGCTAGAGTTTTAAAAGATGTAAAAATTGGACCCTCTCCATTATGGTTACAGACCAGTTTAATGGCTGCAGGAATTAGACCAATAAATAATATTGTAGATATTACTAATTATGTAATGCTAGAATATGGGGAACCATTGCATGCATTCGATTTAGAGAAGGTTCATGGCAAAAGTATTATTGTAAGACAAGCCCAGGAAAATGAAACACTACTTACATTAGATGAAGTTGAAAGAAAATTAAATGGGGACGACTTAGTCATAGCAGATAAAGATAAAGCAATAGCTATTGCAGGAGTTATGGGTGGATTTGACTCAGAAATATCCAATGATACAAAAGTAGTTTTATTGGAAGGTGCAAACTTTAATCAGAAGAGTATAAGACTAACATCTAAGAGGTTTAACTTAAGATCTGAGGCTTCTAATAGGTTTGAAAAAGGAATTGACCCAAACCTATGTGATGTAGCAGTAGATAGGGTGTGCCAGCTTGCAGAACTTATAGGTGGTGGAACTGTAGTTAAGGGAAATATAGATGTTTATAATAATAGAAAAGAAGTTAAAACTCTTAAATTAAGACCAGAACGAGCAAACATGTTGCTAGGTATAGATATTACAATTACTCAAATGATCCAATACTTAAATGGGCTAGGCTTAGAGTCAAAGTGTTATGAAGGTGTAATTCATACTACCATTCCCACAGTTAGGTTAGATTTAAATACAGAAGTAGATTTAATAGAAGAAATTGGAAGATTATATGGTTTTCATAATATTATTAGCAAACCTTTAGTAGGAGTTTTAACTAGAGGAGTAAAACCTTATAGTAGAACCATTGAAGATAAAGTGAAAGCTAATTTATTAGGCTTAGGTTTTAATGAAGTAATGACATACTCATTTATTAGTCCAAAAGCTTATGACAAAATAAATATAAAAGTAGATAACCCACTTAGAGATTATATAAAACTTATTAATCCATTAGGTGTAGATTATAGTGTAATGAGAACTACTTTAATACCTACTATGATGGAATTATTAAGTAGGAATTATAATAGAGGAGTGGAATCTGCCTATGCATTTGAAATAGGTAATATATTTATTGCCAAATCTCTTCCTGTAACAGAGTTGCCAGAGGAAAGAAAAATATTATCCATAGGATTCTATGGAGATGACGATTTCTTTTTCTTAAAAGAATCCCTAAATAAAGTTTTAAATAGATTGGGAATAAAAGATATAGTATATATTAGAGAAGAAGAAAATGAAAGTTTTCATCCTGGAAGAACGGCTAAAATAATAGTCAATGGAGAAGAACTTGGTATAATTGGGGAAATACATGTAGATGTATTAGAAAATTATGATATTGAAAAAAGAGTTTATATTGGACATTTAGACTTTGATAAAATAATCCAGTTAACTAATTTAGATATTAAGTATAAAGCCTTACCAAAATATCCTTCTATGTCTAGAGATATTGCTGTTGTTGTTGAGGAATCAGTTTTGGTAGGCGATATAGAGAATATAATATTAAAACATGGTGAAGGAATTATTGAAAAAGTTGAATTGTTTGATATTTATAGAGGGGACCAAATAGAAGATGGTTTAAAAAGTATTGCGTTTTCCATCATATATCGGTCTTATGAAAAGACACTAACAGAAGAAGAAGTTAATAAAACATTGAAAAATATTATTAAAGATTTAGAAAACAGTTTAGACGCCAAACTTAGAAGCTAAGAGGAGTAGATTTTTCTACTCCTTTTTTGAAAACTATAAGCAATAATTTAAATTATAATTATTAAGGAGGCTCTATTATGGTTAATAAAAAGAAGATTAACGTAGTGATTGATGGCCGCACCTTCACTGTAGTTGGTGGAGACAATGAAAGGTATATTAGAAATTTAGCATACTATGTAGATGAGAAAATCAAAAGCCTTTCTTCTAAGAATGAAAGATTAAGTCAAACGATGTCAGCTACATTAGCAGCATTTAACATAGCTGATGAGTATCACAAAGCTATTGATGAGTTAAATGAATTAAAAAACAAGGCCAAGGATCCACTGGAGAAATATAGCCATGTATTAGAAGAGTTAAATCTTTCAAATGCAAAGCTAGAAGAGTTAGACTCCCTATGCAGTTCTTACAAAGAAGAAGCTGCTCTAAAAGAAAGACAGAGAGATAAGGTAAGTAAAGAATTGCACGAAAATTTAAAAAAGTTAAAAGAACTATCTAAAGAACAAGAAGAATCAGAGAAGTTAATAGTTACTTTGCAAGATAGGAATTTCCAAAGTCAAATAGAATTAGTTGAAACAAAAAAACGATTGAATGAAGTATTAAAAATGTTAGATGAAGAAACAAATATGTTTAAGGAGAGAAAAGATAAGAGTGAAAAATAAAATAGAATTACTTGCACCAGTAGGGAGTATGGAGTCTTTACATGCTGCTATAGAGAATGGGGCAGATGCAGTATATTTAGGTGGAAGATTATTTAATGCAAGAGCTAGCGCCACCAATTTTGACAATGAACAATTAAAAGAAGCTGTAAAGACTGCCCATTTAAAAGGCGTTAAAGTATATGTAACTGCCAATATATTAGTGGGCGATAGTGAAATGAAAGAAGTTTTAGATTATGTTAAATACCTATATGATATTGATGTAGATGCTATAATAGTTCAAGATTTAGGATTATTAAATCTTGTTAGAAAATTGTTCCCATTATTACCAATACATGCAAGTACACAAATGACAATAAATAATGAATATGGTGTTAAACTGCTAGAAGATGAAGGCGTTAAAAGAATAGTTTTAGCAAGAGAAACTCCACTAAATGAGATTAAAAGTATAAAAAATAATACTAATATTGAATTAGAAGGTTTTATTCATGGAGCATTGTGTGTATCATATTCCGGACAGTGTTTAATGAGCAGCTTAATAGGTGGTAGAAGTGGAAATAGAGGAACATGTGCTCAACCATGTAGAATGGCATATTCTATAGTGGATGGAACTGGAAAATTAGTTCCTAACTGGGATAAAAAATATGTACTAAGTCCAAAAGATTTAAATATGATCGATAATATTCCAGAAACTTTAGAAGCTGGGATTACTTCCCTGAAAATTGAAGGTAGGCTTAAAAAACCTGAATATGTAGCCACAATAGTGAAGAATTATAGAAGCGTTTTAAATGCTGGCAATGCTAGTATTAGTGATAATGATAGAAAAGATATAGCTCAAATGTTTAATAGAGGATTCACTAAGGGCTTAGGTTTAGGAGATTTTGGCAAGGATTTTATATCATTTGAAAAACCTGGAAATCAAGGGATAGTACTAGGTGAAGTAGTACGAGCAGATAAGTACAAAGTATATATAGACTTAAAAGAAGATATAATAGAAGGGGATATAATTGAATTTGAATTATCTAGTGGTGAATTAAAAGGAATTAAGATGCCTTTTGATGCTAAAGCTGGAACAAGTGTATCCATGGAAAAACCTGGATATATTTTACCCAATACATTAGTCTACAAAAAAACAGATACAGCCTTAGTGGAAAGAGCTCAGGCATCTTATAAAAATCACACAATAGAATATCCCATAGATATGGAAATAGATATACATATAGGTCAATCTCCAAGACTGATTTTAATGTATAAAAATCATGTAATAATATCTACTGTTGAAAGCATAGTGGAAAAAGGTGAAAATATAAGCTTAACCCGAGAAAAAGTATTAGCCCAATTATCTAAACTAGGTGATACAAACTATTATATAGATAATTTCACTATTAACTTAGATGAGGGATCATTTTTACCTATGAGTACTTTAAATATACTTAGAAGAAAAGCCATAGAAGAATTGAATTTAAAGTTGGGAAACTATAATGAAAGAATTTTATTAGATGAAGATGATTACAATGGAAAGCGAAATGTTCTTTTAAAATTTAAAAAAGAAAAAACTCATAAAAAAAATAAATTAAGTGTAAAAGTAGATAATATAAATCAACTAAATGATTTAGATTTAAATAAATTAGATAGAATTTATATAGGATTTTATGAAGGCTTAGAAGCAGTAGCAAAGGAACTAAAAAATAAAGGTAAAGAAATCTATATTTGGACAGATAAAATCTTATATAAGGAAGACTTAGAAAAACTTTATAGAGTAATAAAGCCAATTGAGAATATTATAGATGGTATTTCTGTATCTAATCTAGGTAGTTTAATGTACTTTAGAAAGCATTTTAAGCTAAAACTCCATGGAGACATAGGCTTAAATGTTTTTAACTCTTATACTGCAGAATACTTAGGTTCCTTGGGAATAGATAGTATTACCCTGTCCCCAGAGCTAAATCTAACACAGATAAAAACTTTGTGGGAGAATACAAATATTGAGATAGAAACCATAGTATATGGTTATTTACCCTCCATGATTACAAAGACTTGCCCTATGGCATTGGTGAAGGGTTGTAAAGATGACAATGATTGCCTGACTTGTAATTTTAGTAAGGGATATGGATTAAAAGATAGAATGGATGCAACTTTTTATATGGAAAGGAAACAAGGCTTTACTACAATCTATAATTCTGTACCATTAATGATATTAGATAGTTTAGAGAGTGTATATAAAGCTGGAGTAGGAACCACAAGATTAGACTTTACCAGAGAAATAAAAGATCTTAAAAACATACAAACAGCCTTTTATGATTATGCTAATGGGTTGGTAAATGAAGTAGAGGTAAGAGAGTTTGTAGAGAAATTTAGATTTAATCAAAAAATTACTAATGGTCATTATTTTAGAGGCGTAATGTAAACGAGGTGAGCTATGTGAATGAAAAGACATTAAAAGTTTTAGAATATCATAAAATTATAGAAATGCTTATGGTCAAAGCAGAATCTCAATTGGGAAAAGATAAAATAAAGGAAATAAAGCCACTTATCCAAATCGAAACAATAGAAGAATTACAAAAAGAAACGGAAGAGGCACTTTCTTTGTTAGTAAAGAGGGGTAACCCTCCGCTATATGGGATTCATAGTATTTCACTAGAGCTTAAAAGATTAGATATTGGTGGAAGCATAAGCCCAGGAGGATTAATAAAAATTTCTGACTCTCTTAGGGTTTCTAGGTCTTTAAAAGGTTTTATTAGAGAAACCAAAGACGATAAAACTTCCAACCATCCTATTATTGAAAATTTAGTAGAAGGATTAAGTATATTCAAAGAAATAGAAGATGAAATTAATGGGGCTATTATAAATGAAAATGAAATATCAGATAATGCAAGTTCAACACTAAGAAGCATTAGAAGGCAAATAAGCAACAAAAATGATGCTGTTAAAGATAAATTGAATTCTATAATAGTATCTCAATCTAATAAAAAATATTTACAAGATAGCCTTGTGACCATGAGAGAGGGAAGGTATGTAATACCTGTAAAAGCAGAGAATAGATCTCATGTACCAGGCCTAGTTCATGATATGAGTTCTAGCGGAGCTACTGTGTTTGTAGAACCTATGGCTGTGGTTGAATTAAATAATCAACTTCGTGAATTAGAACTTAAAGAGAGAGAAGAAATAGAAAGAATATTAGCCGTTTTATCTAATATGGTAGGGATTCAATCTGAGTATATCCGAAACAATGAATATATACTTACAAAATTGGATTATATATTTGCAAAAGGTAAATTAGCTCTGGATATGAATGCTACCAAACCAATTCTTAATGATAAAGGATATATAAACATTAAAAAAGGTAGACATCCAATTTTGGATGCTAAAAATGTAGTACCAATAGATGCATACATTGGTCGTGATTTTACTTCTTTAATAATTACTGGACCAAATACAGGAGGTAAAACTGTAACCCTTAAAACAATAGGATTATTCACCTTAATGGGACAATCAGGTCTACATATACCAGCAGATTTTAACTCCGAATTAGCCGTATTTAACCAAGTTTTTGCAGACATTGGAGATGAACAAAGTATAGAACAAAGTTTATCCACATTTTCATCGCATATGACTAATATAGTAGACATATTAAATAAGGTAGAACACAATAGCTTGATATTATTTGATGAACTAGGAGCAGGGACTGACCCTACAGAAGGGGCAGCACTAGCTATGTCCATACTAGATCATTTGCTTAAGTTAAATGTAAGGACAATTGCTACAACACATTATAGTCAACTTAAATTGTATGCTCTGACTACTGATAATGTAACCAATGCATCCGTTGAGTTTGACGTGGAAACACTATCACCTACATTTAAATTATTAATTGGAGTACCTGGAAAGTCCAATGCCTTTGAAATATCTAAAAGATTAGGTTTGCAAGACTATATAATAGATTATGCAAGAAATTTAATTTCTAAAGAAAATGTTGAATTTGAAGATGTTCTCCAAGCTATGGACAGGGATAGAAAGAAGATTGAAGAAGATAAGATAGAAGCTGAGAAATTAAAAATAGAAATAGAAAGCTTAAGACAAGGATTATCATTAGAAAAAGAAAAAACTGGAGAAATGAGAGATAAGATTATACAGAAAGCAAAAGAAGAAGCCCGATCAATCCTTAGAGATGCTAAGGAAGAAACAGAGTTAATTGTGGGTGAACTTCGTGATATTTCATCAGAAGTAGGTAAAGAAAGAAATAAGAGAATACAAGAAGCACAAGATATGTTAAAATCTAAACTAGGCAAAGTAGAAACTGCATTGTCTAAAGATATATTAAATGTTAAATCTAAAAAAATCCCAAAGAATTTAAAAATCGGAGAAAGTGTTGAAGTTTTATCCTTAGGACAAAAAGGAACAGTGCTTACCCTACCTGATGACAACGGAAACTTAAATGTTCAAATAGGTGTTATGAAGGTAAATGCACACTTAAATACTTTGAGAAGAATAGAATCTGAAAATAGCGAAAAGAGTATTAGAAGTTCTAAGACAATAATGAGTTCTAAATCTAAAACCATAAGCACAGAAATAGATCTTAGAGGAATGAACATAGAAGAAGCCACAATAGAAATAGATAAATATTTAGATGATTCATATATAGCTGGATTATCAGAGGTATATATTATCCATGGGAAAGGTACTGGAGCATTAAGAGAAGGAGTAACTTCGTATCTTAAAAATCACCGACATGTTAAATCCTTTAGAATTGGAAAATATAATGAAGGCGGAGATGGAGTTACCATAGTGGAAGTAAAATAAGGGGGGAAATAATATGTTGGATTTTAGAGAAAAAGTAGTAGAATTAATAAAAAGTCATATAGATGAATTAACTATTGAAGAAATCAATAATTTGATAGAAGTTCCACCATCATATGATATGGGAGATTATGCTTTCCCAGTATTTTCTTTAGCTAAAACCTATAGAAAAGCTCCAAATATTATTGCGAAGGAACTAGCAGATAAAATATCAAAAGATGAAAACTTTGAAAAAATTGAAAGCAAAGCAGCCTATCTAAACTTTTTTATTAATAAAGAAAAGTTAACAGAAACAGTTTTTGAAGAAGTGTTAAGTAAAGAAACCAACTTTGGATCATCAGATTTGGGACAGGGTAAAACCGTAATAGTCGAATATTCTTCACCAAATATTGCTAAACCTTTCCATATAGGACATATAAGAACCACGGTTATTGGAAATGCACTTTTCAATATTTATAAATTCTTAGGTTTTAATACAGTATCAATAAATCATTTAGGGGACTATGGTACTCAATTTGGAATGCTTATCTCTGCTTATAAAAAATGGGGAGATAGAGAAATAATTGAGGCGGATCCAATTAATGAACTTTTAAAACTGTATGTAAAATGGAATACAGAAGCTGATAAAGACGAAAAACTTAGGGATGAAGCAAGGTATTGGTTCAAAGAATTAGAAAACAAAAATGAAGAAGCACTAGAATTGTGGCAATGGATTAGAGATGTAAGTTTAAAAGAGTTTAGTAAAGTATATGAAATGCTCAATATAAAATTTGATTCATATGCTGGCGAAAGTTTCTACTCTGATAAAATGCCTGAAGTATTGAAAGAGATGGAAGAAAGTGGAATAATGAAAGAATCGGAAGGTGCCTTAATAGTAGATTTAGAACCTTATGGAATGCCACCAGCTCTAATCAAAAAAAGTGATGGCTCAACTCTTTATACAACTAGAGATATTACAGCGGCAATTTATAGAAAAGATAAATATGATTTTTATAAAAATATATATGTAGTAGGTTCCCAACAAAACTTGCATTTCAAAGCATGGATAAAAATTGTAGAATTAATGGGTCATCAGTGGGCCAAAGATTGTATTCATATACCATTTGGAATGGTAAGCTTAGAAGGGAGTACACTTTCAACAAGAAGAGGAAATGTAGTTTATTTAGAAGATGTTTTAAACACTGCAGTAGAAAATACTTTAAAGATTATTGATGAAAGAAATCCAGAATTAGACAACAAAGAAGTAGTTGCCAAACAAATAGGAATAGGTGCAGTTATATTCCAAGAACTATTTAATCAAAGAATTAAGGATTATGTATTTTCTTGGGAAAGAACATTGAGTTTTGATGGAGAAACAGGACCTTATGTTCAATACACTCATGCTAGAACAAATTCATTATTAGAAAAGGGAGAATTTAATAAAGAAGATAAGGTTGATTACAAGTTATTAAGCTCTGAAGATGAAATAAATATTATAAGATTAATATATGATTTCCCAAGTATTGTTATGGATTCTATGGACAAAAATGAACCTTTCTTTATTACTCGTCATATAGTTGAAATAGCAAAAGCTTTTAATAAATTTTATAATTCATCACCAATTATTATTGAAGATATAGAATTAAAAAAAGCAAGATTAATGTTAACATATACGGTTAAAACAGTAATAAAAACAGGATTGAACTTATTGGGTATAGAAGCACCATTAAAGATGTAATTTAAAAGAGACCCTATCTATAAAGATTGGGTCTCGTTTTTTAAGTATTCTATAAATTCAGATTCAGGTATATCTGCTAGTGATGATAATTCTGTGAC
>LSQX01228430.1_pt2 | contig 21218 bp, 22 predicted proteins | sample 654561 | NCBI WGS metagenome assembly LSQX01 (sample SAMN04489861, study PRJNA283612) | anaerobic digester metagenome | isolation source: 4 biogas reactors fed with cattle manure at either 37C or 55C with and... | place: Denmark: Kongens Lyngby | collected 2014 | reverse complement strand
CCATATATTACTAGAGTTTTTGTAAGACAATTGGAAGATGTTGTATCCTGTCTATGCTCTATTGGCGACTCAATGTATCTTCTGGAGTATTCGGCATACCCGATTCCAAAAAGAATACTGTCATCTTCCAGTAAACTGATATCTGTCATTGTGTCAGCCCAGCGGGTTCTTGCGGAGGCGTTTTCAAATTCACCTTCACTTATTTGTAGTTTATCAGAAAAATACATTTTTATAGGCCCAGGAATAATATTGACGATCACTAATAATAAAAGAAACACTACCAATATCTTCACTTTTCTTATTTTTACCAGATAACAACCGAGTATAACCGATAGACATAAAAAACCTATGGTTGAAAGGGCCGTAACCTGTGTAACAATAAGTATGATTGTTTTTACTGTATCCTTTTTGTTTTTTACACCGATAAGAAATAACTGGAAAAACAGCGCTACGGATAAAGAAACCTGATACATTCCAGGTTCACCAAATTCCGCAGTTTCTGGTTGCGTGCTGGTAATTAAAAGCATATAGGAATCCACCTTTTGTGCTTGCATAATAATTTCCCGACATAAACTCGGGTACCCAATTATATAATTGGGTTAAGCCCAATTGCTCTATGACGAAACAAACGAGACTAATGACACTTAATACAACCGCTATATTTATTACATAAGCATATAGCTTTTTTTTATCTCCTATAATTTTTAACGTCAAATATGTATAGACGAAAAAAACGTTTATATTGATAAAAGAAGTATAATTGTAACCCAAACCTGTTTTTAGCATTAAGGTACTCAAGAACAGGTTCAACAAGACGAAAGAAATTATTTCGCTTTTATATATCTTGAGTTTATGTCCGTATAATAAAATTAAGAAAATGCATAGACCACCTGTAACGACGGTTATTTCATCCGAATATACCCTTTCTAAAATAGAGCGGTTTAATATAAAACACCAATAAACTAATAAATAGTTTACTATATTATCCTTTATCATTTTAGCTATCTTTCTCTTTCTGTTATTTTCTTTATAAACTTTGCTGGATTTCCAGCCCACACTTCANNCATCCGAATATACCCTTTCAAGAATAGATCTGTTTAAGATAAAACACCAATATATGAGTGCATAATTAATAATGTCTATTTTACCAATCAGTCTATTCAATGCTTCATCACCCATTATTTTGAGAAAGAATTAATGAACGATAGATATTCATCATACTGTCTACTATCTTGTTTTTATTATACTTTTGCTTAGCTTTCATTCTTGCATTTGAGGAAATTGTTTCAGCAATGTCATTATCATTCAGTAATTTTATTATCTGTTCCGCAAGAACTTTATAATCACCAGCAGGATATGCTAAAGTATCAATCCCATCAGAAACCATGCTTTGAACGCCGCCTACAAATGATACAATAGAAGGTGTGCCAATAATTTGGGCTTCGGCCAATGAATTGGGGCTGTTTTCCATAAAAGATGGGAGAACATATACATGTGACTTTCTAAGATTTTCCGCCATTTCTGCAGCGTTTATTCTTCCAAGCGGTATAATATTATTCATTAAATTATACTTTTTTACCAGTCGTAATATATACTTCACATAACCGGTTTTTTTCTCTCTTTTCCAAAATCCCTCATTATAACTAAAATTAGATCCTGCGACTTTTACAACAATATCAGGGAATGTTTGTTTAACAATACGAACTGCTTCTAGCAGTACATGAAAACCTTTTAATGGATATACTGATGAGGATGTAAGGATAGTTCGCTGCTCAATCTCATTGATATTCCATTTCACATGATAGAATTCATCTCTTAGTAATTCATCACATTCAAAATAATTACAACCTGGGTTTATATAATGAATGTGAGCTTTATCCCAAATTGTTCTGCCAATAAAGTTGTTAATAGTTTTCAGGATCTTTATTTCATATCTTCCTCTTTTTTTCCAAATGAATTTTGATTCTATAACCCCTCTGAAAAGCAACCAATCACTTATGCTCCTGTTAAAAAATAGCTTGCTGAATGGTATATTAGCGTAATACACTTTTTCACAGATATGAACCAGTCCCTGGATAGATAAGACAACAGGGATATCCAAATTAAGTTTTGTTATTACTGAACCGTAACTATATTCACTTCCATGAATATGTATAATATCGGGCTTTACTTCACTAATAATTTTACGTACTTGTTCAATAACTCTTTTACCGCAGGAATATAACAATTCCTTTCGTTTACACGGAACGAGATAATAACATACGTTGCCAAAACTATTCTTTGAAAATGGATATTCGTGACTAAATGTAACAATGCTTAATTTTACATTAGGCAGCTCTTTAATTGCATTTAGCAATGCTTCCATCCAAGATACGCTTCTTGGATATTTGTTGCTGGCCATATATTGATTTGACATATGCGGTAAAATATTATTACAGGTCCAAAGAATGTTGATGTCTTCCAAGTCTTTCCCCCATTTTTCATTATGCATCAGTACTTTCCATACTTATAATATGTGCCATTAGAGCTCTTAACTTTTGTCAACACTGCACCCAAAACATTGGCTCCAATTGTTTTTAATGATTTAACCGCATTATGGGCGGAGTTGATTTTTGTTTTTTGCGCAGATATCACCAACAAGACCCCATCAACTATGCCTGCAAGAATTACACTGTCTGTCACAAGACCAATTGGCGGTGTATCGATAATAACCATATCGAATTGCTGGGAGAAATTATGAATCAAATCCTTTACTTTTTTACTAGTCAGTAGTTCAGCCGGATTTGGAGGTATTGTTCCACTGGTCAGAACTACTAAATTCTTAATCCCTTCTATCTTATATAAAGCTTCTTCTATATTGGAATTCTCAACAATAATATTGGTTAATCCAATAGAATTTGGTAACCTAAACTGATTGTGAATATTGGGATTCCTAAGATCGGCATCGATTAACAGAACCTTCATTCCGGCGTTAGCAATACTTATTGCCAAATTGGATGCTGTTACGGTTTTTCCGTCGTTGATCTCAGGACTTGTTATAACGATTGTCTTTACTTTCTTATCTACTGAAGTATACTGTATATTTGTACGTAAAATGCGGTATGTTTCAGCAGCTGACGAAGAAGGCTGTGTATATGTGATTAAGTTTTCTGATAACAGACTATCTTTTATTCCCACGAATAATCCCACCTTTCTTTATTGTATTTCTTTCACCCTTGAAGCTTGGAGTAGTTCCCAGTACAATTAGTCCCAGCGCTTTCTCAATGTCTTCCGGTTTTTTAAAGGTACGATCAAGAAATTCAATTAAAAAGATGGTGAGTATACCGAACACTAATCCTACAATAGAAGCTAATAAAACATTCTTTTTTCTATTAGGACCAACAGGCCATTTGGGAACCAATGCACGATCGATAATCTGGGCATTTTGCACTCCCATGATTTCATCCGCCTTTTGTATAACCACTTCACAGGCGGCATTCACAATGCTTGCAGCCATATCGGGACTGGAGCTTTGATACGATATTTTAAACATTCTGGTTGCCATTGCCGTTGTACTTACTGACGATGTTTGCAAACCGTATTGAATAGACTCTGCCGGTATATTCAGACCTAATTTGTTGATAACCTCATCCGCTACAAGTCTTGATTTAATTAGGCTGATATAGTCGCTCATCAATTGATTGTTCAGCGTAATGGTTCCTAAATCAATGCTTCCTATGGTATCTTCCTTACCAAGATAGATCGTCGCGCTGGCACTGTAATAATCTGACAGCATCCTATAAGAGTAAAACCCTGATATACCCGCTGCAATAAGAACACATAGAATGATAATCCAGCATTTTCTGATGAGTAATGTTATTAGTTCCATAAGGTCAATACTGGTATTATTTTGATTTTGTTTCATTTTATTTGCCTCCTGGCTTAACAAAAAAAGAAGCTTGCCTTTTTAGACAACTTCTTATAACATCGAAAACGATTGCAATGCTATTGCAACACACAGTTATATCAAGGCAGAAAATTAGATTATTACCTGCAAAAAAAAATTGATAACGCTATCTTTATAAGAAACATTTACGTTCTTCATTAAGTTATTTCAATGCGTTATAAAGGACATCTACCGCTCGTTTATCGGGTGTGCATTGCAATAAGTATATGTTGGTGGTCAGAAGTATTTTTTCTATGGTGCTCATTGCAGCATTCATCATATTTTTTTGGTTATAAGGAAGGAAGAACCGCGGCATTATTTTAGGCAACGCTTCGAATGTATTCAATTGCCTTACTGAGTTCTCTGGCGCCTGTTCGAGAATTACCAATGCTGAAAGGGGGGCTCTGCTGTTGCTGTATTCTTTGGCCGATCCGCTCCATGGTGTTCCGTAAACGTATGCTTTATTCTCATCCATAGCAATCGCCGGTCTGTCCCCATTTAACACAGTGGCTCCCATATGGGTTTTCCACAAATCCGATTGAGTTGTTTTCCCAGTACCGGCAGGGGCTGTAAAAATGATGGCTTTTCCTTCCCACGAAATTGCTGAACCGTGTAAGACGATACCATTATGAAATACCAGGCAATTTCTGAATAAAATTTCAAACAGGGAATTGGTCGTTTTCCATTGCCATATGTTATCATTGTCCAGATAAGTGATTGTCGCTTTGCTCCATTCATAATCAACATCCATTGCATTCACAGTCCCATCAGGATGAGCTATGGATATGTTTAACATATTTTTTGAAGCAACATCCGTCCATTGAATTTTGTCATCCAATACAATATCGCCTTCAGGTTTATGGATAATCTTTTCCTTTTTAGTCGTAATAAATAAATCAATACTCTTTATTTCATCGACCTCAAAACATGCGTAATTGCCAAGCAAGCCAGGATCATCTGAATCAAGGGCGATTTTCAGTTCGCAAATCTTGTAGTATTTCATAATAACACCATTCCCCTAAAGTATATCTAAGTATTTTTATATATACACATGGTTGTATACATAAAAATACTTAGATAATCAAATAATTAAGCTAAACATTTAATTATCTAAGTTAATAAAATTGAAAATATATCAACTTAATGTCCAGAAATCAGGTGTTCCATTACCATTAAAATCGATTGGCTCCTTGGTGCTCGGGTGCAATAATACCTGACTGCAATCCCCAGGACCATCGCAGGTAGCAGCTAATCTCTCTTCAACTCTTAGCTCAACATAATGCAACACTGGCTTTATATAAGATTTCATCAAATTCCCCCCTTTCACGGCTATTTGCGGCTGCGCTTCTAAATCAGCTTAAAACTAAATACGTATCGTACAATTCAAAGAGGCCATCCGGGAATTCACCTCTTTCAACACATGAACCCGGATCTTCACAGGCAGCCAGTCTCTCCTCAGGTTTGATCTCAATGAAATCAATTCTTGGTATTATGTACTTCTTCATTCAATATCACCTCCTGACTTTTTACGTTCATAACTGTTCTTATGTAACAAGGCTAATTGGCATAAATAATCAGCACATTGATTGTAGTCCCCTGTTTCAAGTTTTATTTTTGCGGGACAAGTCATACAAAATACTCTATTTTCGCAGTTTTCACAAACTATAGCCTTCGGTATTCGATCGCATTTCTCTTTTAGCTCTTCCCATGCATCTTTAAAGTCTTTATGAAATACATCAACGACAGGTTCGGACATCATACCGCAAGGTGTCATTCGCCCATCCCAGGTAACCCAAAAGGCACAGTGCCCCGCTGAACAAGAAAACGCGCTGTTCTCATAAATGTTATCATTACTTTCGACGATGCTGTCAATATCTGTTGGCATGATGCTTTGTTGTTGAGAGAGTTGTTTAGCTTTATTTGTCTGATCCTGGGCTGTTCTCTTATGGATGAATTCCCGGATTCCCTGAACATAATCCATGGATTCTTCAGGTGTAAGCCTTTCTGAAACCGGATCAGTTGATGCTCCTTCTCTTCTTGGTGAAATGTATTGGCTTATACCATATATTATACCTTTCTGTTGAGCAATGTCAAACATATTCTCAACATCATTTCTATTGCCTTTAACAATTGTAGTGCGCATTGCAAGGGTTATATTCTCCTGTTTTACAAGATCAATACCCCTGATTGTTTTTTCAAAAGCAGTTGCATCACCAGTAATCGCTTTATAGGTTTCAGGGGAAGCCCCATATAATGTTATACTTAATTTCGATGGTGGTCTTCTTCCTAACCATTTCGCTATTTCCGGAGTGATTAGAGTACCATTGGAATAGATTTGAATGTTAAAGCCCATATCGGAAACAGCTTCATATATTTCCTGAAAATCCTTACGAATGAAAACCTCACCACCGGTTAACAGTAAATATAATGCGCCTGCATCTCTGACCTGCTCTGCCAGTCTGATCCATTCTTTAGCTGACTTTTCCTTTTTAATTATTTCACGGGTTTCAGACTGATTACAAACGTAGCACATTTTGCATCGGAGGTTACAGCGAGAGGTTAACTCGAACTGAGCAACAAGGGGTAAGCGTTTAGCTCTGGCATTCCTTATAATTGCATTACCGAATTGGCTCCATGATATACTCATAATTCGATCAATCCCTTTTCGATTGCCTGATCAATAAATTCGTCTAAATCCTTCATTGCTGTTTCCTTATCAACATCATATTCTGTCAGAATTCGATTCAGTATTTCTTCTTTCTTTGCACCATCTTCAATCATTTGCCAGATTAGTGCACTGGTTTCCGTCAATGAAATTAATCCGTTGAATTCTACCACTCTAGCCCCAATCGGTACCACAATCCAAGTTCCGGCAATCTCTCTCAGCATATAGCCTTCTTTGACTCTCATTCCCTATTCTCCTTTGCTTAATCAGCTTGTTTTCTCAACCAATATGCCATCCTGTAAAACTAAAATCCGGTCGCTTTGCTTATATACTGTTGGCCGGTGTGTTATAAACAAACATGTCGGCTTTGGTTTCCGTGATTTAATTGCATTCAGTACGTTCAACTCGGTTGCTTCGTCCAGCGCTGAGGTTGCTTCATCCAGTATCAGGATTGGTGCTTTACGAAGTAAAGCTCTTGCGATGGTTAATCGCTGTGCCTGTCCTTCCGATAAACCTATCCCTTTTTCCCCGATAATCGAATGAATACCATCTTTCAGCTCACTTACGAATTCCATTGCACAGGCATCCTTCAACGCCTGGTATATTTCAATCTCCGTAGCATTGGGATCACCAATTCTTAAGTTTTCAATATTCGAACCCGAAAACAACGTGTTTCCCTGAGGCACATAAGAAATCAAGTTTCTGTAGGACGCATTCATTTCGTATTTTTTTTTGCCGTCTACAATGCTGATATTTCCCTTTTTTTGTTCCAGCAATGATAATAAGAGGCGAATTATTGTTGTTTTGCCTTCTCCTGAAGCACCCACTAACGCAACCAGTTCACCCGGCTTTATGTCGGCGGATGCGTCGCAGATAACCTGTTTATCATCCTTATACTGAAACATTATGTTTTCTAATACAATCCCGGCTTTTTCCACCACTGCTGCTTTGTTGTTCATTTGTTCAAGCTTTATTTTTTCAAGTTCCATCAGCCTTGTGGCAGAACCTTCTGTCTGAATCAACTGGGGAAGTGATCTTGCCATGGATATAAACGGAGATTGAATTTGGTTTACCAATGTAAAAAAAGCGGTCAGCATTCCATAAGTGATTACACCCATTGAGAGCCTGTAAGCTCCCCAAACAAAAGACAACATATAGCCAAGGTAATACCCAAATGATAGAATGGCACTTGCTGCATTGTTCACCCGGTTGCGTTTTAAAACCCATTCCATTCTATCTTCCTGAAGCCCGGTTATCTTTTCCGTGCTGTTTTTTTCAAGGGAAAAAACCTTTATAATTCCGATGTTCTGAATGCACTCATGGATATATGCCCTATATTTACCCTCCGTTTCCTGGATTTTTATGTGCAGCTTTTTTAGTTTTTTACTGAACAAGCGATAAAACAATACTGTGACAGGCCCTATGATAATCGCCAGCAAAGCAAGAACCCTGTCATACGCGAATAATGTAACAAATGCTAAAACAAGTTGAACACCAAGCATAATTATACTTGGAATGACACTGATAATCCCGCCTGATACAATACTGATGTCGCTTGTCAACCGTGTAAGTATATCATCGCTGTGAAAACCAATCAGTTCATTCCAGTCTGAACGAGCTATGTGCTCATAAATACTCACCCGTAAGCTGTTGGAAAAACGTTCTGTAACCTTTGTTGATGACATTGAAAATACTGCTCTTAATCCGATTTGAGCAATGACTGTTGTAAAAAATACAATGCCAAAGGTTATTGCTCTGTCTTTATCTCTGTTTATCGCTGAATCGATTAAGTTCCTTGAAGTGATCGCCGATCCAACTCCTGTAAATGCCATGATGATGCCAATAAAGGTGAGAAACAGGATAGACAATATAAATGGTTTCGTCTGTTGAAATAACCAGACTATGACCTTGTTTTGTTTCAAACTTGTTTGCCCCCCGGGAGAAATGTTAACTCAATGGCTTCAAATATTTGAATAATCTCATCAGCAAATACCTAAAATTTCTCAGTCGAAGCCATATTTCCGATATAGCTCTCCACCAGATGTTATTGCAATCAATTTTTTTATTTTTTCTCCAAACGGTAGTTACCAGGGCAATTAGTTGTTCAGGATATAAAGGACCTTCGATACCTCGTTGTGCGTCACCGACCATGAAAAAGCAGTCTTTTTCTTTTTTCCATACCCTATGCATAACATAATAACCGTTTTTTCGTTTTACAAGGACAATATCTCCTCTTTTGATATTCATAAAGCTGGTAGCGGAAAACTCAACTCTGTCCCTGGTATCTCTTAAAAAAGGAGTCATACTGCTTCCAGTAACAGTTAATATGGCCTTCTGATCGCTTTTTATCAAGTCAATAATAACGGGAAACAATATCTCTGACTTTACCAGGTTAACTGTTTGCATATTTATATTAATCTCTTTCTGCTAAATAGTTACCTTTGTTTAATATATTAACAGGGTTTTTGACTATGATTTTTATTAAGTACTCTTTATCTGCCAACTTGTTTATCCATATCATTGATTGATACAACACATCCGCAACTCGAATTCTATCTGAATGAGCATCTGTTGCGATAAAATCACAAAGCTTTTCTTTGAGGAAACGGAATGAATTCTTCCTTATTCCTCTTCCATATTTCCCAAGAATCGAGCCTGCATTCATCTGTATCATACAACCGTTATAACGAAGCTCCATAATGCAATGCTGATATTTGTCAATGAAAGCGTTTCTTTCAGGATGCGCGATGATTGGTAAATAACCTTTGTCTATTAAGCTATATATGATGCTCTGATAATTACATGGAATCTGCAGATATGGAAATTCACACAGCACATATTCCGAATGATTCAGTGTGAGCGCCTTCCCGGACTGCAAGTCATCTACCAGCTTTTCGTCGACAACACACTCATTCCCGAGATAAACCCTGATTTTTAATCCATTTCGTGCAATTTCCGATTTTAGACGCTCGAAAGTGTCCAGTATGTGCCTTTGGTCATATCCCCTATCTCCTGAATAGTAATGCGGCGTTAATATCATGTCGGTTATATTGGTTTCTTCCGCAATCCTCAAAGCCTGTATGGCTTGTCCCATATCCTTCGGGCCATCCTGTACAGGCAGCAGGTGTGAATGAATATCGATGAATCCTGGTGGCAGCTTCTGCATATAAACCCTTCTATGTTCCTCTTCTATGGGAAATGTTTCTTTTAGGTATAGCTTCGCCATGTCGGTTAATCATATCTTAACCAATTGAGTTTTTTCTCTATGGCATTCCCTGAACCAATACCAGGCCGAAACACTGAAGTGTTGATATAAGGAACTATACGGTTTTTTACTTTTGTATATAATATTTGGTATTCTTACATTTAATTATTTATACCAACTTAAAACCTTTTTCTAACTGTAAAGCAAATATTTGCTTCTGCTAACGAAACAATGCGATCAGCAGATTGATCCCCTGTTGCCCCACCAGCAGATAGGTGATCGATAGCAGAAGAACTCCGTAAAAGGTAATGGCGATAATGTTTCTTTTTTGCATTTTATAAACCCTCCAAATCGTAGTGTGTAAACGGTTTGTTCTTTCTTTCTCTTGTTTGGCTCTTTTTTTCTTTACGTACATCCCGTTTACGTGGTTTATTTATTTTAACTACACGTTATATCCATTGTATATGTTCCTTATGCCATCCCCTGTAGTAACAATGGTAGTAAACCTGCTAGTATGCTCCTTTATTCTTGAACAGCAGCATGAATACTGTCTTGAATATGATTTCGATGTCCCTCCAAACTGTCCAGTTGTCGATGTATTTGGTATCCAGCCTTACAACCTCGTCAAAATTGGTTACATCGCTTCTTCCGCTAATCTGCCACATACCGGTGATTCCGGGCTTGATGCTGATTCTTCTGTGATGCAGGTTTTTATATTTCTGAACCTCGTCCACGGTTGGGGGCCTGGTTCCCACAAGGCTCATTTCACCCTTGAGTACATTGATAAACTGGGGCAGCTCGTCCAGGCTGGTTTTTCTTAAAAATGCCCCGACCTTTGTAACCCTGGGATCGTTATCCATTTTAAACATATATCCGTCTTTGATCTTGTTGCTTTTCATCAGTTCTTTTTTTTTTATTTCTGCGTCATCACACATAGAGCGGAACTTGTACAATCCAAAATGCCGCCCGTTCTGCCCTACCCTGGTTTGCTTGAACAGGATGGGGCCTTTCGAATCCAGCTTGATTGCAGAGATAATGAAAATAGAGAATACCCCCATGATGATTAGCCCAACCACGCTTCCGGCAATATCCAGAATGCGCTTCAGCAGCAGCTGCGTATTGTTCAGGCTTACGGTATGGTAGGTTAACACCGGCAGGGTGCCCACGCTCAGCAGGCAGGTTTTTGCCATCTGCACGTCAAACAGGTCCAGCACCAGCTTAACGGTAAGGCCTCTTTCCTCACACAGCAGCAGGTATTTTTCAACCTCGCCCATATAGTTTCTGGGGAGGGCAAAAATAACTTCATCCACAACATTTTTATTCAGAATCTCCTCTATGTTATCAATAGTCCCCAGATAATTGGAGGAGTTGGACTTATCGGTACTGTTCGAAACCAGGATATGCCCGATAATATCATAACGGAAGCTTGTTTTATTGATGTAGTACAGGTAGTTCTCAATCATTTTGGGGTTCCCGACAACAATGGTTTTGCAAACCCCCTTGTTGCGGAGCTTTTTCAAAATGGTCAGGCTGAAGCAGCGCTCGAAGGTTAACGTGATGGTGGAAAATAGAACATAATAGCCAAGGAAGTGGTATTTGTCCGGGCTTTCCTGAATGAATGGCGCCAGTATAAGGCAGAAAAAGGTAGACACCAGACAGGAAAACAATACGTTCCGGATAATCCGATCCTGGTAATTGAAGGTGGACAAATGGTACATTTCCATCGCATACATGGACATGAAAAACACCGGGATATAAATGACCAGAATCCAAAGATGACGTTCGGCAATGAGAACGTGCTCCTTCACAAAAAAGGACACAACACTGAACGTTATCATAAACGCTGCAGCGATGCTGAACAGATCAAAAATGATCTGCGCTATATTTGTAAAAGCTTTTCGGTTTGAACGGTACATTCTCAATTACCTCCAGGGGCAAGGTAACTTTTTACGAGTTGTCAAACCAAGCTGCCAATTACCAACGAATTTTCTGAATAAAAAAAACCGAGTAGTGCTGCACACTTCACGGCAACCGATCGATCATAGCCGTTTTTTGATGTCCGCAGATTAAGAACAACAGTTAACAAACAAACACTTATCTTTTTCTGTGCGTGTTTGTCAGTACGGCCTTAGACTCTGGCTTTGCGCCCCACCCTTTTAAGTGGTTTGCCTTTGTCGATGTTATTGTCTGTTGTTCCAACTACAAATTCCCAATTGTCATATCCATATTATTCTACTATGAAAACCATTTGTTGTCAATCAATTTTTGCTATATTACGCCAAAAAAATCTATGGTGTTCGCCCGTAGATGGCATATTATGTCATGTTTTGTGATAAGATTCTCATGGCCTGCGATATTCCTTTCCGGTTTGGGGTATATGGCCGTAGAACAGCGGAATCAGTTCTGTTCAAGGTTTATTTTAAACGCGACGGAAGCGGTTACATCCTCAAGCTCTTCCCCCGATTCTTCATCCATTTTCAGCGTGTACTGCAAATCGATGGATTCACCCAAGGGTAACCGGATCTGATCGGAAGTGTCCAGGAAGATGCCGTCATTCACAACGATTGAAGATAAGCTTGCCTTATCCAGCAGCGTGCTGGTGAAAACCAGAAAGCTGCCCTTTTTCACCGTCAGCTTCATATGGTCCAGAAAGGACTGGTACACTGTATCCCGGCTGTATAGGGGCTGATACTGCTTCAGGGATATGTCGAACCCCAGGCTGCTCAGCCTGGCGCCAATTTCACTGGAAACCCGGATGATGCCATGCTCTTCCCGGCCGGGATACCACAACTCACCGCCAAAGGGGTTTCCAGAGCAGGTGACCTCACCCTCCCCGTTTATTCGTATCAGCACATTGGGCTCTACATTTTCCACGGTGGCATAGGTTATGCCGGCCAGTGCAAAAACAAGGCAGGCAACACCTAAAAGACAGAAGAAATAGAACAGTTTTCTGATCAGGGTTGGATTCATTTTCATCACAATACTCACCTCACAGCATATTCATCCGCAAATATACTTCCATTATAACTCTCTGCAAGGTTTTAGCTTCACAAGATCAAGTACTTTTCACTACCTATAAAGTGTAATGCCTATGGTACAAAGGTAGCAGTCATTCGTTTGTTCCTTCGCTGCCCGCCATCGCGGGTTCGACAGGGACGGGCTTTACCCTTGCCTTGAAATTACTTTTTTGTTTGCCGGCCCTATGGCCGTTGTTTTTTTCGGGGCTTGCCCCCGGGTGCCCGGCATGATCCTTCAGGTTGAAGCTGTACATCCATAAATCGGTGAACACAAAGAATTGCGTTATTTTTTCCGGGTGTTCATCAAACCTGTAAATAACGGGTTTACCAACCTCGTCGGCCAGCTTCACCAGATCCTCCATCGAGCGAACGGAGCATTGATTTTCATAACCCGCTGCGGCGTCGCCGTTAATGGCCACCAAACGGCTGCCATGCCTTTTGAAAATTTTGTTCAGCTCCTTGATATGCCGGCTTTTCCCGTCTGCACCGATTGTAAGGAAAACAAGGAACAGAACAAAAACAGCCATAATTCCCACGCAAACAAAATACAGTTGAATTCTGCTTTGGTGATTCACCGGAACCCGGATGGTTTCCTGGATGGCCCCTTCCAGCTGCCCCAGTGCAGCCTTCTGTATTTCAAAGCTGTTTTCATCCAGCGGGATGATTAAAGCCTGCGAGTTTGTTTCAACGATGGGCCCTTTATCTGTCTCAGCCGTCAGGGTGGTGTTCATCGTGACGCACACCCTGGTTGAAAGGCTTACCCTGGATAATGCCTGCACTTCGTTGCAAAAGCTTTTATACTCGCTGAAATGGATGGAAACCTTCTTTGAAAAGCGGTCTGCTTTTTGTTGGATCCGGGTAATCGTTTTAGGCCATAGCACATATTCCTTTTTCCAGATCGTTTTCGTCGAGCCGCCGGTATTGTTCTTTTCATTGGAGGTAAGATCACTGTAACCTTCCACAGCCGCGATGATTTCATATTCCCCCTGTATGCTGGAAGCTCTCTCGCCTTCAAACGCATAGCTAAACGATGCCTCAATGGTATCGATGAATTCGGTAATGTATATGCTTCCCTCCCCCAGGCTGGGCTCTTCATACAGGATATTGGGCTTCAGGAACACCTCATATTGGATGTTCCCCTGCTGGCTGTAAGCGAAAACCGAAATTTGTTCTTCCTTATATTCAGGAACTTTTGCATCTCTATAAATCAGCACCGGGAAAACGATGATCAGAATACAGGATATGCACAGTAACGCCACTTTTAACCTTTTATTGATTTTTAACCTCATCATGCCCGTCCCCTTTATCGATGATTTGAACGCTTTTTTCTACATTATATGGAATCACCCCTGTTTTTACAAATATTGCAGGCTTATTTCCCGGTTAAGCGCAAAATTGGGGTAAACCTGCTTTGCACAGGTACGAAAGTAGTATCCTATAAGCCTTAAGTACCAATGGATATACCTTCATCGAAGCAAAGTAAATCAATCTTTGGAATGAAGCATTCCGCGTCACAAACCTCTAAAATAGTGTCTGTATTGCAGCAAATGAAATCTCGGTCACGCCGGCAATAGAGCTTTCATTCGCTGGAAAACAATCTTCCATACAGAAGTGATAATGAAGTGAAAAAGGAGTGTAGAATCATGAAAAAGACAAGATTTATCGCCCTGGTGCTTGCAGTGGCAGTCATGCTGATTGGCGCAGGCTATGCATGGTGGAGTGAAACCGTTACCCTGAATACGGATGTAACAACCGGTGTTTTGGACATGGACATTGTTTCCTTTACCTCTGAGCAATCCCAGAATGTCACCATCACAAACGCGAATGGCAACATTGGATTAGATGCGGATGATACCGACAGCCTGGATGTGAATATCAATAACCTCTATCCCGGAGCATTTGGAAAAGCTGTCATAGGAATTCAGAACAATGGTACGATGGAAGTTAAAATTATGGCCGGTTCTTTGGTAGCTTCCGCTGTCACCGGTGGTTTTGAAAATTATTATGACAGATTCCAGGTCAGCATTACCCCTTCCTTTAATGATGATGCGCTGATCGATGATCCTCAGATAATCAGCACCCTCTATGACGCTGGTTACGGATACAGGACTGTGGATGACATCACCATCCAGCCCGAAGAAGTTCTGTATGTGATTATCAACGCCGAGCTTGACGAGAATGACACCAATCTCGAAGGGGAACTCTTTGAAATCACGGTCAACCCGACCTTCGAACAGTTCAACCGCTAATAATAGTTTTATCGGGCAGGGGAAACACTCCCCTGCCTGTTTTTAGAGAAATAATTTTGGAAGGGGTCAGAACATGGGAAAAACAAAGGTTATCGCCCTTGTCTTATTGGTTTCAATCATATTGATGGGCGTTGGCTATGCCTGGTGGAGTGAAACGGTAACGATCCCGGCCACTGTTACGACTGGTGAGTTATTGGTTGAGTTTGTGGATCAGCATAGGGACTTAAGCTATCCCTATTTATTTTATCCTTATTTTTTTCCACAGCATTATACCTATCCGGACTCTGCCGGAGAACTGGAGCTTGCCGACAGTCATACGCTGAACGCCAATTTTACAGATTTCTTTCCGGGGATGAACTATGCCGTTCCGTTTAAACTGGAAAACAACGGCACCATTCCCGCACGGTTTAAAAGTTGTATTGTTACCTGTGATATCCTCGACGACACACTGTCGGATGAATCGGAAGACACCCTGATACAAGAGCTGTACGATCATATCCTGGTGACCAACCTTTACATCCGAAGGTTCGACAGCTCGGGAAACCAAACAGGTTCAATGCACGTAATCAACGGTTCAACCACAACGCTTGATAATTTGCAGCAATATTTGGACAACAATGCTGCGGTAAGAGATCTTCAGCTGGAGACGAAGGATCAACCCGGTGACAACATCCTTGAGGGTGAAATCGCGTTCCGCTTCAGCGAAGGCTTTGAGAACAATATGCAGAACAGGCATTTCATTGTCAGCCTGAATTTTGAATGGAAGCAGTTCAATGAAAATTGATTTGCCTGATGGTTACAGTCTACCAATGGCTTGTAACTTTTATCTCATATAAAGAAAGAATCCGTTTTACGGATTCTTTTTTTAGTATTCCGCCGCCTCCAGCGGGCGTTCCTCCCGTTTTTTAATCAATAGTGTGGGCCATCCCACCTTGGGGAGGATATAGGCGATTTTACCCTTGATATCTTCAGGCTTTACCAGGTATCGATCGGCGGAGGAGTTGTTATCTCCTTTGGTGCGGAAACGCAGGGTATTGTCATCATAAACCACTTCGACAATGCGATGGGATATCAGCACATTTTCATATTTGAACTGAATAATGTCCCCTTTGGCCAGCTGCCTAAGCTCTTGCTCATTGGTTATTTTATCGATTAAAAGCATGTCACCCGGCTGTATATCGGGTTCCATGCTCCCCGTTGCAATCACCGACGGATAGACGGGAAATACGCCGACGGCAAACCAGATGATTCCAATGGAAACAATGCTGGTGACGATCCACCCGATGGTGCCTTCCCCCTTTTCCTTTGTTTTTTTCAGGGCATGGGTTTCCTTCAGGTACAAATTCTGCAGGGCGCTTAGCGAAAAGACCGGGCACATCATTCCAATCAGCGCGGCTGTAATCCATTTCAGGTTGGGAAGCACCGGGGAAAGCCAATGAAACGCCTGCAGAATTCCCATATACAGCAGGGAAGGCATCCATCCTCCAAGAAAAGCCAGGAAGGTCGCCAGAAGGTTCTGGCTGAAATCGGGCGCCACATACTGGGCGATAAACTTCAATACTTCCTCTCCGCTTTTCAGGGCTGTAAACCTGTAAACAGGGTAACCGAGCATTGTGAAAAAAATTGAAAATGCAATGAAGACGGAGAATCTCTCCTGCCGGGTTATATGGTTCACCAAAAAATCTCTTGCGGCTTCCCGGCCTGAAAGCATCGATCCCACCATCAGGATATTCAAAAGCATGCCCGTGAAGGTATGGCTGTAGGGGCTTTTCCCAAAGCCGTCTATTAAACCGCCCGCCAGCGAAATGATGAGGTTGACTGCTGCCAGGATAAAGGCCCACAGGACTATGTTTTCCCTTAGCTTCAGCGGGCCTTTGGGCCGGCTTGCCGGTAAAACCCTGATGATGACGGCCAGGGTGATCCACAGCACAGGTTTCAGTATAAAGGTATAGGTATCATAACCGATGTACCTGCTGACGGACAAATTATCCAATAAATAGATAAAAAGCATGCCTCCGATAAACAGGAGGCATTTTGTTTTGGAATGACCCGCAGGCAAATAGCTTCGCGGCATTTTGTTTCACCTCGCTTAAAACTGGATCGGAATGCGAAGAAATTTACTGCACAGGCCTCCCGATTGAAGCCTGTGCAATTTAATAAGGCAAATCTTATCTCGGACGTTTTTTCAATACCTGTTGTTTATGAAAGGCCATAGGAAGGACAACGGTTTCAAGGGCATTTTCTCGTTGTGGCTGCTAACACAGCTAACACCAGCATTACAGGCTTTATGGGTACTCTCTGTATACGTTTTCTGTAACGGATTGCTGATCATTCTCTTCCCCAGCAGGAACCTGCCCGTCATGGCCTGTACTGTTCCCGGGTTCCTCCAGGAGAACCCCAAGGCCGGTATCCATTGGTATTTCCAGCAATGAATCCGGATATACCGCATCAGCAACACTCAGCTTTGGAATAACCTGTTCGGTAAATAAGGGACGATTTACGGTGAGCGTTCCTTTAATGTAAAGGGTTTTCTCCCATAATCCGTACCCTGTGGATAAAAGCACCAGTGCAACAACTACACTGGCTATCACGACCATCAGCTTTTTACTCACAGCAACACCTTCATTTCTGTGAAAAATTACATCCAGCTGCGTTTGCAGTTCTCTCTCTTTATGGTTTTTTATCTATTTCCAAAAGCCCCTGGTTAAGGCTTATTTGCATAGTGCGGTTCTTTTTTACGGTTTTCCAACAATTTTCAAGGCCTCTGTTTATGGCTTATTTGTATATTGCAGCTCGATCTCAAAGTTATAAACCCCTTCCCCCGCCTTTATGCGTATCTGCTGCCGGTCATCCTCGCCAACCGTTTCTTCAAGAACAAGCGAATCATCCTTTTGAATGCTTTTTCCTGCAAGCTGGGCATCAGCACTGCCCGCATCTGCGATGCTGTAATCAAAGGACCCCTCATAATCCGAATAATCCGCAGTAATGATGGTTGCTTCCTCGGTCTGCGTAACAACCTCTGTCATGCTTTCCTCAACAATGCCTTCAACCAGCATCAGCCTTTGCGCATCATCCAGCGAAATCTGCAAGCCCTCGCTGTTTGTTGCCCAGCCGTTGAAATAGACGTCGAGAAAGCCTGTTGTAACGCTTGTCAGGATCTCCATCTGACTGTTCCAGGAAGCATAGCTTACTCCCACAAAGCTTAACGCCGCAATACAGATGAGAAACAGGATTGTTTTGGCATAATGGTGCTTTTTTCTGATCAATCTTCTCATTTTAGGTCACCTCACCTGAATGAACTTCATCTATTTCCTAAGCTCACCCACTTCTATCCGTATGGGTTCCTGATGTACGGGTCCAGGACTATGGTGTGCAAAAACACCATTACGTATTTTACTTCGTAAAAACGATTGATGTTCAGCTTTTTATGGATGGGTTCACTGAAATGCATTCTCAGCTGCTAGCTTGCTTGGGCCGGCCATTTGTGATTTATGGGTGTATGTTGTTTGAAAACAGCGCTGCCTCGGTTCTTTGGTTCATCTCCAGCTTGGACAGAATGCTGCTGATATGCTTCTTCACCGTATGCTCCGATATGTACAGCTGTTTGGCAATCATCTGATTGCTTCTCCCCTTGCCCAGCTCAAACAGCACTTCCTTTTCCCTTTCGGTCAGCAATTCAAGCTTTTTGTCCATGGCATCGGCCGGGTGATGCATCAGCTCCGGGTCTACAAACTTCTTTCCCCGCAGCACCACATGCATGGCATACAATATATCCTCCAGAAAGGCCTCCTTCAGCACATAGCCATCTACGCCCATCTTTTGCGCCCGTTCAAAATCTTCCCTGCGGGAGGATGAGGTGAGGATGATAAATTTGGATGTGGAGTTTCTTTTTTGGGCTTTGTCTACAATTTCCAGGCCGTCCTCCTTCCCAAGCTTTAAATCGATGATGGACACCTCGGGCTTGTACTTTTGCAGAATATCCATTGCCTCGTTCACATTGGAGGCCTCGTAAACCTCCTTCGTTTCTTCGTCTATGGATAAAACCTGCATCAAGCCCTTTCGAACCAATGGGTGATCATCTGTAATTAATACATTCACACCGCAACATCCTTCCTTGTTTGTGGTGATTGGTCGGGGATGCTTATGAATATGCCGGTACCCTTGTCCGCCTGGCTGGTAAACGTAATTTTTCCATTCATAGATTGCACCAGCTGGCAGATATTCTGTATCCCCAGGCCTCCCTTGTTCAATTGAATAACCTTTTCCGGATCAAAACCAATGCCGTTGTCTGTAATCTCCAGTAAGGTTTCAGGCTTGCTCATTTTTAACGCCACACCAATCTGATCCGCCTTTCCGTGGTGCACCGCATTTCCCACCGCCTCACAAATGATTCGATAGATCGCCCTTTTTTCATTCAGCGTCAGCAGGGTATCGTCCCCCGTTAGGTCGCAGGTAATGGCAATATGGTTCAGGTCTCTTGTTTCCTGAATATAGCTGTTGATGTCCAGTAGAAAGCTGTTCATGCCCCTCTTTTTCCAGCTCATGCCATACACCGCAGCACGCAGCTCGCCCATGGCATTGCTTAGGGAACGCTGCATAACCTCCAGCTCGTCCCTGATCTGGCCCTGGCTAAGCCTGGACGAGCCCCTGGTAAGCTTGAAAATGCCGCAGGACACGCTGAACAGGCGCTGCAGCACACTGTCGTGAATTTCATCGGCGATGCGGTTTTGTTCCTGCGTTACCAGCAGTTTTTCATTCACTTCCTCCAGCTCGAACCGTTCCAGAACAATAGCGCCAAGCTCGGACAGGAACTCAAGCTGCTCCTTTACCTCTGTGGCCCTGTGAACGGTTTTGTCTGTTTCAACGGCCAGCAGCCCATATCGCTTGAAGCTGGAATGGATGGGAACAAGAATGTATGCCTTATTGAAAAGTTCTGCTGTTTTTATGCCTTCGGTTAACCCGGCCAATTCCAATTGCTGTGCCAAAGCCTTTCTTTCGGTTTCATTCGGAAAACCATCCGCCTGGTCCGGGTTTCCAATGAACCTGCCCCCATCGCCGGAATGGCTGTAAAAAAACGCGTGGTGAACCCTGGTGATTTTTGCCGTGTATTTCACAATCTGCCTCACCAGCTCGTCCCTGTCGTCCATGGTTGTAAACAGGTGTACGGCCTGGTACAGCTCTAGTATATAGTTCATCGATTCCCTGATTTTTGTATTGGCATCGTACAGGCATTCATTCATTAATTTTAGCTTTTCACTCTCCCGGGTCATTCTTTTCAGGTACCTGGTTAACAGCTGGATCGCCAGAGTGATTAGCGTGAAGCCCAGCACGAAATTCATGTTTTGATGGATAAGCACTGTCAGGTTGGTGTTTGCCTTATTTACAATCAGCCAGGAGGATGCCGTTGCAACCGAAAGATAAACCAAAAGGTTCAGCCAGCAGAATATTTTCCGGAACATCATCGAGGTAATCAACAGCGTATTCAGGGCATACCAGACATATGGGCTTGACAGGCCGCCCGACGGTATGAGAATGAAACAGTTCAGGATGATCTCCATATACACCAGAAGGATGACCTTGGCGGAGTTTCCCTGGTTCTTTAAATACAGGGTGTTCAAAATTATGGAGGATACAACAATGCACAGGATGATGAACGCCTTAACGGCCAGGGTGTGCTTTGAAATATCTATGAAATAAAACAGGGATGTAATAACCAGTGAAATATAGCGATAAAGATAGATGATCTTGAAGGTTTCGCTTTCATTTCCAAGCCATTTTACCTTGTTCCGAATAAACTGCAGTATTTTCGGCATTCTGCTGCATTTTATATCTGATATCGGTGACAGCCTTCCGATAAGTTTTTCTATGTACAATGCGCTTCTCTCCTACTATTTTTCGTTATATCTTCCAACTCATCTCATATTTCGTATGTTTGATAGGGTATATATACTATATATACCTTTCACGTTGTCAATGCTGTAGAATTGTGCAATTTCCCAATGAATAGTTTGTCAAAAAAAGAAAGCGCCCGTTTAGTGGCGCTGTTTGGAGATTAGTGAATATAGTTTTATTCTTCATTTTTGGGGTTCCGGTAATAATTTATCCTGTTTTTTCTTCTTGGTTTATCGGTGATAATCCACCTGTTTTTCTTGTTGGC
>LSQX01203552.1_pt1 | contig 21221 bp, 18 predicted proteins | sample 654561 | NCBI WGS metagenome assembly LSQX01 (sample SAMN04489861, study PRJNA283612) | anaerobic digester metagenome | isolation source: 4 biogas reactors fed with cattle manure at either 37C or 55C with and... | place: Denmark: Kongens Lyngby | collected 2014 | reverse complement strand
AAGCACAGACTTGATGGGATCAAAACAGGCCAGCAGGATTTCACGAATTTCCTTGGTGTCGAGCTTTACACTCTGCGGAAGCCCTGAGACCAGGTCCCGGCCCATTGCCTCATAGAAAAGAGGCTGGAAGTCTTCATCGACAGGATAGGGTCCGGTAAGTGAGGAAAGGAGGATTTTGACCTCTTCTGCTGTTTGAAATCCGATCTCCAATTTGTGCTTTGTCTTCACATGATCAATGATTTGCCGGTCGAAGAAATCTCCTGCTATCTTGATCGATTTCGAGAGAACGACATCTCCTAAGGAAAGGATGCCTAAATCAGTGGTGCCCCCTCCGATGTCCATAACCATATGGCCCTTGGGTTCGAAGATGTCCACTCCAGTCCCCATGGCGGCTGCCTTGATCTCTTGCTGGGTGACGGTATTCTCAATACCCAGGCTGTGCCCCAGTCTGATGATGGCTTCCTTTTCTGTAGCGGTTATATCGGCCGGGGTACAGATAAGGAGTTTCCCGATGTTATGAACTTCTGAGGAGAAGATTTTGTCCAGTGTGAAAATGAGGATTTCTCGAATCAACTCAATGTCAGAGATAACTCCGCCTTGTAGGGGACACACAACGTCAAATTTCTCATGGTTCTTTCCCTGGAGTCTGGCTGCCTCATGCCCCACACAAATCACTTTTCTTGTAGCTTTGTCTATGGCAATGAATGAAGGCTCGTTAAACATCGTTCCTTTCCCTTCCACATAGATAAGCAAATTTGATGTGCCGAGATCAACACCAACCGAAAGACCTTTTTTTTCCATCATAGCTCTCCCTTTAATTTTCACTGCTGGCCGTACAGGAATACCTGCCATCATGTTTAGATTTAACCTTTTTCGATTCTTACATGGAGTTTAGAAGGTGTCAAGGATTAGTTTGTATTTGTTTGTATAGTAATAGGTTATGACATACTTCACATGTCAAATCACCCTGTTGGTTAGGAGATAGTCATGACATATTTTACAAAATAAAATAGCCTACAGTACTGTAGGGTCCTTATAATGTTACGTTTCTTTGATAGCAATTACTGATGAAATAAGGAAAACAATCGTTTTAGAGTATAAAGCCTGCTTATTACGTAACTTATCAACCACTTATACCCTTTGTTCAATTTCTGCCAACGTATGTCAGCATTATTCGCTGTGTTTTTCTGCAATTTCTTCTTAAGTTGTTACGTTCCTACCATATTTTAAGCTTTTCAAGCACAAAAGATTGGAAATTATCGAAAATTTTCCACTAATTGAACTTGTGTTGCACTAGGATTATCAGGAACAGAATGCCCATACAGGGCCATGAGGATGTAGCCATGGCAAAAACAACACCTCCACACACCATGGAGTTGGGTTGGTGTTGGTACCATGCATGAGCCATCATGGTCTCTGATAATCATCTTGATAAAGAGTAAGAAATCACCACAGGAATCCTGTGGTGATGAGTGTTTCAAGGAGAGTTATTTATAAGATAGCGTAACTGACCAACAAAGCCATTGAGTGGTTCTTGTTCTTGTCATCAGTGGTTTCGTCAATGTTTATGAACCCGAAGTTGGCGCGAAGGTCAATGGAAATCCCATTGTCCAGGGCAGCGCCCGCGCCGATCACTAGTCCAAAATCATTCCGTTTGTCATTTTTAACGGTAGCTGTCACTCCAGATGATTCAACTATCGTTTCGTTAAGCACATGTATGCCGATTGATGGACCTACAAGGAAGTAGGGATTTGCTGATCCCTTGAGGGGGATGCCGGCCTTCAGCAAGATCGGGATTTCAAGATAATCGAGATTAGCCTTCATGTCCCCACCGGAAGCATATATCCGATAGCCTTTCATAGTGTAGAAAATTCCTGGCTGGATAGATAGCTGCACCTGTCTTTTGTTGGAGTGGAAATTATAGTTGCCCTGTACTCCTACGGTTAGGCCAAATCGCGGGCTTCTATCGGAAAGAAGCGCATCGGTAGCCCCGTCAGCAGATAAGAAAGCCAGATTGGCGCCTGCGCTTACACTTGCCCCGAAATCATCGGCATAGATAACCGTCGTACCGACTAACACCACTAAAAATACCAAAAGCCCCTTTTTCATCACTGTACCCCTTTAAAGATATACATTTAAGTTCATAGTGTATTCCAATATGGAAAAAAATCAGAGGACAGTGAAAATACCTGACCGTCACCGTATCCGGAGCCATTGACACATAAGACCCCCTAAACATATGCCTTGAAGGAGGGATCTAATGGATTTTTCGAGGATTTGGCAACAGCGTCTGCCTCATATATATCCTCTGGTCTGTGCTGTGCCGTGTCACCTCTCAGGATAGTAAGGGTGAGCCGCTACGGCTAATGTAATGTGAGTGGGCTCTCTAAAGACTTTCTTGCTTATCATTCAAATAACCTTGCAAAGGTCTTTCACTTGTCTGTATCATCTAGGCAGGAATCTTATCCGTGATGGAACATCGTATTGTAGGGGTTCTAGCTAAAGACAATCCCATAAAGTCAATTATTTCCCCTTGTTTGATGTATCGGCCATCAGGGTCCCTTGTTTTATGCAAGGGCAACAAAATGAAGTACGAAGAAACCCTTCCTTTGGTTTTTTCGTATGACATGGTTTAAAGGGGAGCAAAGAGATGACAGTGTCAGAATACATACTTGCAGTTGGCCTCCATGAGGAGGAATTGGCAATACTCGAGCGCTGCTCTGAAGGTGCTGCAATCCTGTCTTTTTCAGAAGGGGAAACGCCCAGCATCGAAGAAGGGGTATTCCTTCTCGTGGTTGACGCGAGTTCCTCAGGCTTCTCTTTGGAAGCTCTCCAAGAAAATATATTAGAAAATCCTGCATTCTCTGGTCTGCAGAAAATCATACTTACAGATGATTTGGAGCTGGAGGCGAGTATTTCGCGCATAGATGATGAGTCTGTTGATCTCTATCGGAAGCCAATCGTCGAAGGTAGTATGAGAGTCCGAATAAAGCGGCAGAGGGACCTGTTGCGAATGAGAGAGCAAGTGAAGGCCGATAAGGTAGCTTCCATGTTGGTCAAGGCCATTTTTCCCCAATCTCCCATTGGAATATTCCTGTCACATGATGGTGTTACATTCACCTCGGGGGAATATGCGGATTTCAATATCAACCCCATGGTAGAGAAGATCACTGGAAGAAGCCGCCGGGAAATTGAAAAGATAGGCTGGGCGCAGATCACCCATCCTGAGGACCTGCCTGAGGAGCTTGAAAAGCTCAAAAGACTCAATGCCGGTGAGATTGGTAGTTATACGATGGACAAACGGTACCTGCGCCCTGACGGCTCATCGGTCTGGGTCAATGTTATCGTTTTTTCACTCTCCTTACCTGAAGAAAACAAGTCCCTGCAGCTTGCCCTGATTACAGATATCTCTGAGCATAAAAAAATGGGACTCGCTTTGGCTGAAAGCGAAAATTATATGTCTATCCTGCTCTCCCACCTGCCAGGTATGGCATACCACTGCCTGAATGATGCCGATTGGACAATGAAATATGTATCTGACGGATGTTTTGAACTCACAGGGTTCGAGATTGAGGAGATAATTGAAAATAAGGTCGTTTCCTATAACGATATAATTGTTCCGGAATATAGGGAGAACCTAAGAGAGGAATGGGAAAAAATCCTTCGGAAGAAGGGTACATTCAAAGCTGAATATGAAATTTTCACAGCAACGGGTTCTCGAAAATGGGTAATGGAAGCAGCTCAAGGTGTTTATGATGAAAAGGGAAAACTAAAGTCCCTGCAGGGAATCATACTGGATGTAACAGATCGGAAAAAATGCGAAATTCAGTTGGTCCATTATCATGAATATGACAGAAGGACAGGATTGCCGAACGAATGGTCAATGGAGATGTTGCTTCAACAGGAAAAAGAGAGTAATCAGGTTGGCTGCCAAGCGCTTGTTGGGATTGATGTAAGTACAATTTACAATAAAAACATAGCATACGGGTTTGCCTATGGTCAAAAAATTATCAAGGAAATTGCTGATGAGCTCAAAACCCTGCGTGACGACAACCACCACCTGTTCAGTACCTATGAATATAGATTCATGTTTTATGTCCGTTCCTATTCCGCAAAGGAAGAATTGATCTCCTTCAGCGAAGAGATCTCCCGACGGATGCGCTCTATCCTCAGGGTTGAGCGTATCGGATGGGGTATAGGCATTCTCGAGCTGGACCTCTTCAACAATCACAATACCGACGCCACTTTACGAAATGTCTTGGTTGCGTCAGAAAAATCCCTTGCCAGTTTTGAAGAGGATCTGAGGTTCCGTTTTTTTGATAAGGAGATGGAATTGGCATTGGAGCGAGAAAATGTGATAATGCAGGAATTGACTGAGATAGCTTCTGGTAAAGGGAAAGATAGGCTTTATCTTGAATATCAAGCGATCTTGGATCTTAAGACAGATACCATTTGTAGCTTCGAAGCCCTCGCCAGATTGCAGAGCGACCGATTTGGTCTCGTCTCTCCACTGGAGTTCATCCCCCTTAGCGAAAAGTCAAAACTCATCATACCTCTGGGTGAATTGATCATCATGAAATCCTTGCTGTTCCTCAAGAGACTGAGGGAGGAGGGCCACGATGACATAACGATAGCTGTCAACATATCCCCGGTTCAATTGTTAAAGAGGGAGTTCACAGAAAACCTCATGCACATGATGGAGGCTACTCAAACAGATCCGGCTTCTGTCTGCCTTGAAATCACCGAATCCGTCTTTGATTCGACCATCCAGGAAATGAACAGGCTCCTTGAGGAGTTGCGGCGATTAGGGTTCAGCATAGCACTGGATGATTTCGGAACCGGTCATTCATCCCTAGCCAGAGAAACCGAATTACATGTCTGTTGTGTGAAAATCGACAAGTTCTTCATCAGGCAACTGCAAAAGTTCAGAGAAGAAGAGACCGTTCTCAGCAGCATTATCACAATGGTGCATAAACAAGGCCTGAGTGTGATCGCCGAAGGTGTTGAGACTGAGGAACAGAAGCAATACCTTAGGCTACATGGTTGCGACAAGATCCAAGGGTATCTCATAAGCAGGCCACGTCCGGAGCAAGAGGTGCTCAAGATGTTGTCGGATAATACCTTTAGCCGGGATAACAATAGTCGTTTGTAATGCAGCTATAGTGGTACATCCTTATGTTTTCAAACGATTGCCCAGTTGGTACAGGCAAGGGGTTCGGAGTGTCAAATTGTCGACAAAACTGAGATGTTTTGCCGTATGTATCCCTAATTGCCATGCTTGCCGGATTGGGTATGCGGGTCGGCTAGATTCCCCTTCCTTCCTTAAGGAGGGAGCTTCAAGAAGGCAAAGCGCTCCCGGTCCTACCCTTAATCGTGTGCCCAGCATGTAGTGTCCAAAAAGGGAAGGGACAGGAACCGGAGCCTTGTAGTATTGTTCTGTTTGCCACTCCTATATGAGAAAAGTTACATCCTTTGAAGCAAAGCACCCAGTAGTTCCTCTTTCAAGGTATCCCTGCATGAGCATCACCTCTGAAGGAATCAAGCTTGTGTGGGATAGGAGGATCTATGAATAATCTGAATTCGGTTTTGCTGGAAGGGAATTTGGTACGAGACCCTGAAAAGGTGCTTGTAGGCAGCAATGGCAGTGTCATGGGGAAGTTTTCCATCGCAGTGAACCGGTATTATAAGAAGGCTAATGCTGAAGCGGTGGAAGAGGTCATGTACATCGGGGTGCAGGTATGGGGAGGCCTTGCTGAGGGTTGTCTGAATTACCTGAAGAAAGGACGAGGAGTTCGGGTTGTCGGGCGCCTCCGCCAGGAGCGATGGGAAGACAAGGAAGGGGGCAACAGGGAGAAGATTGTTGTGGTGGCTGAACATGTGGAATTCAAACCTGAGAACAAGGGCAAACCTGTTGAGATAAGCGAAGGGGAGCAGGAGCCATTTCTTGATGAAGAGATAGCTCTCTGAGGATTCCACTATCTTTTTCCCCGGTTTGCCGTTATTATATCACTCTAGAGAAGGAGCTATTTGCATGAGTGAAATAATCATTACTTCCGATAATTTTGAAAGTGAGATTTTACAAGCGGACAAACCGGTGTTGGTGGACTTTTGGGCTCCCTGGTGCGGCCCATGTAAAATGATAGCCCCTGCCATTACCCAGTTGGCTGAAAAGTACGCTGGCAAATTACTGGTGGCTAAGGTCAATGTGGATGAAGTCGTGTCTGTTGCCAGCAAGTTCAACGTCAACAGCATCCCGACTCTTATGGTGTTCAAAGATGGAGAAGTGGTGGACCAACGGATTGGAGCTGCCTCGTTGTCAGTCATTGAAGGGTTTGTGAAACCATATCTCTGATATGTAATACTGTTGTTTTTGGGGAGGAGGCGTGTGCCTCCTCTTTTCATCTTCCTATCAGCAACCAGTGTGGAATTTGTCTGGCTCAGGTCTTTTTATGATTTAATACAATTTAGATTCTCATCATATTCCAAATATGTCTGGTCAGGGACCCTTCAGCAGCAAAGTAAAGGATACTTCTGCTGTAATGGTATCGGGGGATGTTTGAACCTTTCCCTCAGTGCAGGAACTTGTCTAGCTGAGCGGGCACTTTCCTTGCATCCTTGGAGGGGAACAGGACCCAGTCATGTATCATGCCCTCACCGATGACCATGGAAAGGGTGGAGCCTTTGGAATTCCCGATTTTCTTTTGCAGAGCCAGGCAATCGGGAAAGAAAACCTCATGTGTGCCGACATAGAGCAGTATCTCTCCCAGATCGTCCATCCCACCCAAAAGAGGGGAAAGGAAAGGATCTGAAAGGTCCTCGCCTCCACTGTAGAGTAAGGCGGCATAACGCAATCCCTCTACCGACAAGATAGGGTCGTGTATCTCATAGTCAGGGATCTGCTTGTTCTGAAGTGTAAGATCGAGCCACGGGGAGCATAATACGGTTTTGTATGGAAAAGGAAGAACCGTTTCTTTTCGGAGGACCTGGAGAAGTGCCAGAGCCAATCCGCCTCCGGCAGAATCGCCAAAAAGAAAGAAGGTGTGCTCAGGGTAGGTGCTGACACTCCTTCGATAGGATTCGACAACCATAGCCTTGGTGGTCTGATAGGTATCTTCTGGAGCCAGGGGATAGTCGACGAACGTGACAGTCATATGATATTTCTTGACTAGGATTTGAATAAATCTACGGTGCAGGACTGAGGCCTCCATCACATATGACCCGCCGTGAAAAAATAACAGGTGCCTTCCATCAGGAGAAAGGCCGCTGATTGTTGTAACTTTTTTCCCCATGATCTCCTGCGCCCCGATGGTATAACCGGATTTGAAATGTTTGGCATCCATTACCCCATTACCCCTTGGAGGGTCCTTGTATTGCCTTGAGGCCAGTTCTTTGACTCTGGCAAGCTTCAAGAGTTTTTTGGCTACATCGGTGGCTGCTTTCATTTTTATGTCCTCGATCACCCAATGATAGGGAAATGTTTTATCGCCGTCTAGCTAGCGTGAGGGGCATTCGAATATATGTTGTAGTGGGGACTTCTTGGGGAGGTATGGTTTTCCGGCTAGCTCTGGTAAGGGAAGCTTGAATTCTCAGCTCCAAATGTTGCACCTTTCGTGTCACAGACATACCAATCACGTTCGCTGTTTGTGTCCTTGCAGCTGTCACGACAGTGTGTGCGGGTGGCTGTGCTGTTGGTGGAGTCGATTCCGTTTGTTGCAAGGGGGGAGTCCCACTGACGCTCCTGATAGAGCATAAGGGCTCCCTCTTCGGTCTCCCTTGACCCAAAACCTCCGTACGTAGTGGTGCTTTTGTTGCTATACAGCACGGCATCGATGATAGTGCTCTCCCAGTCGGGGCTCTCCGTGACTGTGATACAGCCGTTGTTCGCACTCAAACCGCCAAGATGTTCTGAATGGTATTGGACCCCTGTTCCTCCCTCTTGAAAGGAAATGACCAGAAAATCCCCTGCGAAGGCCTCCTTGTCCCCCAGGATACAACGGTCCCTTGCATAGGGTCCTACTCCATTTGCTATCGTGATGCCTGCAAGGTTTCCCCTTTTAGTGACCAGCAGCTCGACTCGGTCCGGGTTGTTTCCCGACCCCTTTGTGGAAAATTCATTGATGAGGACCTCAGCTCTGTCAGGATTGTGTGCCCAGACTTCCAGGCTGAAGCAGGTGCTGTTTCCCCACAGGTCCTCCACCCGGCCCTCCAAACGGGTGGAGGAGGCAATCTCCATGGGAGAGGTGAGGTAGAGCGTGATGACTTCACCATTGTTGAGGAAGTTGGTATTTTCCACTCCGTTGACCTGGAGGGATGTGGTTTTGTCCCGTAGCCTTTCGTTGAAGCGTATTGTGATCGTGCAACTGTCGACAGCTTTGGCACCGAGCAGCTTAGGCGGGGTGCTGTCCTGTTGGGCAAACAGGTTGATGACTTCTGGTCCCTCCTGGTTGCATCCGCAACTGATGGTAAGTAGTAGGAGCATAAGCACTGTTGCAAGAGTGAATGTACATGTTTTCATAGTGAAAAAGAACGGAAACTGGCACGATTGCTTCAATTGACAGAAAGGGAGCAAACACCCTAGACTTGGACGAACTTGGGGGTGAGCATGTCCAAATTATGGCAGAAAGACTATTCGCTTGATTCACTGATGGAAGAGTTTACGGTAAATAAGGACTATGTCCTGGACCAGCAGCTGGTAATCTCCGATGCACTGGCATCCATTGCCCATGCAAGGGGCCTTTCGAGCATTGGCCTGCTTGCAGAGGAAGAGCTTTCCCTCCTTGAGGAGGCCTTGCGGCAGGTCATCAGTCTCAGAGTGTCAGATGCGTTTCCCATAACAGCTGAAGATGAGGACTGTCATACCGCAATTGAAGGTTTCCTTACAAGAATGGTAGGGGAAGCTGGCAAGAAAATCCACACGGGAAGAAGTAGGAACGACCAGGTGCAGACGGCACTACGTCTCTGGATGCGTGAGTTTTCCCTCAAGCTTTGCAGGGAGACAGGCACTTTAGCGAAAAGCCTGTTGGAATTTGCCAAAAAGCATGAGTTTGTCCCCATGCCGGGCAGGACCCACATGCAAATAGCGATGCCATCTTCCGTAGGACTTTGGGCTGCATCGTTCGCTGAAGAGCTCTATGACGAAGCGCAACACCTGATGCATCTCTCCTGGACTTTCGACCAGAGCCCGCTGGGATCGGCAGCCTCCTATGGTGTTCCGCTTCCGCTGGACAGGGAGTTTGTCGCATCGGAAATGGGTTTTTCCCGAGTGCAGAACAATGTGCTCTATGCGAACAACAGTCGTGGGAAGTTTGAGGCTATGTTGCTGGACAGCTGTGATTACATCGCACTGACCATAAGCAAGCTAGCCCAGGATCTCATACTTTTCACCTTGCCGGAGTTCGGATACTTTTCCTTGCCTCAGGAACTGTGCACAGGATCGTCCATCATGCCGCAAAAGAAGAACCCTGATGGCCTTGAGCTGGCGAGAAGTCGCTCTGCCCTTGTCTCCTCGTCGGCAATGGCCGTCAAGTCAATCATAAGAAGCTTGCCTTCAGGATATAATAGGGACTTCCAGGATACCAAGGAACCTCTGATGCAGGGAACCAAGGCCACATGGCAACTGGTTGCCATCATGGACAGGATGCTTAAGGGCCTTGTCGTCCATGAGGAGGCGCTGAGCAAAGCTTGCGTGCCGTCACTCTACGCTACCGATGTGGTCCTTGCCAGGGTCCTTGAGGGTGGGAACTTCAGGGATATCTACAAGGACGTCGGATTAAATCTCTCTGAGGTTGAGGCCTTTGACCCTGTAGAAACGCTTAAGAATCGCACAAGCATGGGAACCAGCGGGAACCTTGGTCTTGATGATGACCTTTTGTTTGTGAACCTCATGCTGGAGGGGTGTGACCAGGTGTTGCAATCCTATAGTGATGCCTATGAGAATCTATGTGGCATTGCAGGCATTGAGGTTGTCCTCTACTGAAATATAGGTTTTCTGGCTGGATGAAGAGATACCCACCGCAAAAGGTGGGTATCTGTCATGAAGGGCTTCGCCGGTCTTCAGGGCCCTTATTTATTCCATGGGCTGAAATGGTATTGGGCGACCAGAACGCTTTTGCAGCATAGGCGTGTGTTTTACCGCCTGGTGGTACGCTTCTGCGATATTGGTGCAGTAGTCGCCTATATGCTCAAGATGACGGATCTTTTCAAGGATCAGCAACTCCATGCGCACTTCGGCATTCTCCTCTGTAAGCCTTCCCTGTACAAGATCGGTCAGGTGGGTCCTCCAGGTATTGATCTGCTCTTCAAACTCGTTGGCTTTCTGCATTTCAGCCTTTGTGAGCGTCCTATCCATGCGGTCACGCACATAGTTGAGGAACTCCTGGACAAGGTTCTGGTACTGACGCAGCTCGCTATCGGTCTCCTCATTAAACTTCCAGTTCTGCTGGAATCGTTTTTGACCGAGCATCACCAGGTTGTAGCAACTGTCGGTGACCGATTCCAGTTCGTCCATGACACGGATCAGACAGTTGAGTGATGATGCGTTTGTAGGGGTTTGCGAGTCTTGCAGCAGATGGACGCAAAAGTCGGAAAGCTGTTCCTGCATCTGGTCCGCATACTCCTCATCATGTCTCATGGCCGCGACTTCCGCCTCAATGTTTACCTCGGGGTTGTTGAACATGCTGCGGTAGCGGTTCAGCATATTGCAGGCAAGGTTGGCCATTTTCTGGATTTCATCCCTAATGGTGATCATGTAGAGTTCAGGAGAGTCTATGAAAGTGCCGCCGATATATTTGAAGTGGTAGGTCCCTTCGTCATATTCATCCTTTGCAGGGACCAGCCTTTCGATCATACGGGCATATTGGCGAACGAAAGGGAAGAAAATGATAGTGTTCGCCACGTTGAATACCGTATGGAACATGGCAAGGAAGAGCGGGAGCTGCAGTGCAAGGTCCTCTGGAGAGAGGGAGTAGATGTCCTTGAGGGTCAGGGTATTCACTAACAATAGTATCGGTTTCAGGAAGATTATCGCCAAAAGGCTACCCAACACGTTGAAAATGATATGGGCCAAGGCTGCCCTTTTTGCAGTGGTGCTGGTTCCTATGGAAGCCAGGTAGGCTGTAATGGTGGTACCTATGTTCGAGCCAAGGATCAGAGCTGCTGAGGCTGTCACCCCAAGCCAGCCGTTGAAGGCCATGGTAAGGGTCATCGTCATCGCTGCGGATGATGATTGGACAATAACCGTGACTGCTGTCCCGATAAGGACGCAGGTCAAGATTATCAACAGCGAGTCTTTGTTGAATGAGCTGAGGAATTTAAGGGCTTCCACGTTTCCACTCAAGTCTGGCATGGACTTTTGCATAAAGTTAAGGCCAAGGAAAAGCAGGCCGAATCCAAGCAAGATATCAGCCATTTCTCGGATATGAAATTTTTTGGAGAACATCAGAGGCATGGCGATTGCTAAGGAAAAGAGAGCCAACGAGGTGATGTCCATTTTGAATCCGAGTAGGGCGACCATCCATCCGGTGAACGTTGTTCCTATGTTTGCTCCAAGGATGACCCCGATCGCTTGGAAGAGGTCCATCAGGCCGGCATTCACAAAGCTGACCACCATGACCGTGGTGGCTGAGGAGCTCTGGATAAGGATGGTGATGATGATACCAGTTATAACCGACACGAATCGATTCTTGGTCATGAGCCGAAGAATGGCCTTCAATCTGTTACCGGCAGTTTTTTGAAGCCCTTCACTGAGGAGTTTTATTCCATAGAGAAAAAGCCCTAGACTACCCACAATCTTAAAAAGGGTCAGCAGTATATTCATATCAGCACAAACGTATCAAGTTTGTGATGGTTTGGTAAAGTGGTTAACTGAATAGTTTTTCTTTTGATGATGATTTACATTGGATTTAGCTCTATTGTCCTAAAAAAGGTTGTGCTGGATTTGCCTATAGGGATTCTCGGCCTTGAAATGGATTGAACTTTCATACCTGTTGTTGTATGGTTTGCTCATGAGTATCATCAAACCGCAAAAGCTTGGAATCATATCGGGTCCTGGCTCAGAGTACTTTACCGGCAAGGTTGTAAAACACCTGCGCCGCCTCTATCTCGAACGCTATACAAAACTCTCTTCAGCCTTGGCTAAAAGGCATAATATGAGTGAAGAGGAGATTCTTAAGACTGTCACATTGCTTGATGATCTGAACAACAAGCGGATTCCCAGAAGTAAGAGACCCGGCTCGTTCCAGTGCCCCGACTTTGCTATCAAGACCAAGTATACAAGATTCGCAAATGGGGAAGTGAAGGCTGAAATACTTGATGCGGTCAGGGGCTTGCGTGTATTCATTGTATATGACCTTTCCAACTCTGAGCCCGTACGGGTTGCTGGTTCTGAAGAACCGATCCCTTTGACGGTAAATGACCATCTCATGTTCCTGTTCACCACCATCAATGCGATACAGCTTGCTGGCGGAGAGAGTGTGACTCTGGTCCTTCCCACCTATCCCTATTCAAGACAACACAAAAAAGGCGGTCGCGAGGCTCTTACAGCAGCCATGTTTGGCCGTATTTGTGAGATGTTGCGTGTGGATAGGATTATCACCCTCGATATTCACAGCAGGGAGATTGAAAACTGCTTCTCCCATCTGCATCTTGAGAATCTCCATGGTTCCTATCAGACGCTCATCGCCCTGCATAAGATCATTGATTTCAGCGATCCGGATCTTGTGGTTGTCTCTCCCGATACCGGGGCCGTCAGCCGGAATAAGTTCTATGCCCAAGCTTTGCACCGTCCCCTAGCCATGCTTTACAAGGAGCGTGACTACTCCATAGTGAGCAAGGATGCCAAGCACTCCAATATCAAGAGCATCAACCTCCTCGGTGATGTCGCAGGCAAGACAGTGCTCATGGCAGACGACATGCTTGCTACCGGTGGTACCCTGATCATAGCCATGCGTGAGCTTATGAGCCTCGGAGCCAAACGCGTCATCTGTATGGTGAGCCTGCCTTTTTTCAATTCCAATGCGGTTGAGGCGTTTGAACAAGCTTATCAGGAAGGTATCTTCTATAGGATCATTGGGACAAATGCTGTCTACCACGGGCGTGACCTCCTTGATAAGGAGTGGTATATCCAGGCTGATATCACCGAACTGTTTGCCCGGGTCATCAGCCGCCTGCACCATGGGCGTTCCATAAGTCCGTTGTTGGACAATAGAAAGTTCATCCAAATCATGATTGACAATAGTCAGGCACAGAACGCAGCGAAAAAGGCTTCTGCCAGCGCTAGTAACCCGGACCGCAAAGAGCCGTAGGCTAGCGGTTTCCGGGTTATTCCACTTTACTCCTCTCCTAGCCGTATGGCAGAGGGGGTAATGACTGTTTACCAATTCCTTATCCAACTGGAGAACAAATCATGAAGATGTCAAACCGTATTTCTGCTTTTCAATGCTCACCCATCAGAAGGCTCTCTCCCTATGCACGCGATGCTGAGGCCCGAGGTATCAAGGTCTATTACCTGAATATTGGCCAGCCCGATATCAAAACTCCCCCCCAGGTCATTGAGGCGGTTCGCAACTATGACCAGAGCATCATCGCCTATGGCAACAGTGAAGGCCGGGAAGACTTGAGGAAGGCTCTGCCCGCCTACTATGCCAAGTATGGCCTAAAAGTCAGCAGTGATGAGCTTCTCATCACCACCGGAGGCAGTGAGGCCTTGCAGTTCGCTTTCATGACCCTCTGTGATCCGTATGACGAGGTAATCATACCTGAACCGTACTACACCAACGTTTCCTCGTTCGCCCACTCGGCCCTGGTCAGCCTGGTGCCTGTCACCAGCAAGATAGAGGAAGGATTCGCCCTTCCTGACATCTCTGAGTTTGAGAAGCGGATCACACGCAAGACAGGGGCAATCCTGGTGTGCAGTCCAAACAACCCTACCGGACATGTCTATACAAAAGATGAGCTGCTGCAGTTGCTTAACCTGGCCAAGAAACATGATATCTTTCTGATCGTCGATGAGGTCTACCGTGAGTTCTGTTATGATGACAAGGAGTTCACTAGCGTGCTGGCTTTCCCCGAATTTGCCGACAGGGTGATCTGTGTTGATAGCTTTTCCAAGCGTTACAGCATGTGCGGATCCCGCATCGGGGCCCTAGTCAGCAAGAATCCGGAAGTCTTGGCAAACGCCCTGAAGCTTGCCCAGGCAAGACTCTGTCCCCCTGAGATAGAGCAGGTTGCAGCCCGTGCCGCCTTGGATACTGATGACTCCTACCTCAGTGAGGTGAAGAGTGAGTATGAAAAGCGTAGGAACTTTATTGTAGAGGGACTGCAGAAGATTGACGGGGTTGTCTGTAATACCCCTAAGGGAGCTTTCTATCTGGTAGCTGAGCTGCCCGTCGACAATGCGGAGGACTTTGCCATCTTCATGCTCAAGGATTTCTCCTTGAACGGCAAGACGGTGATGGTTGCCCCTTGTGAGGACTTTTATGAGACTGAGGGCCTTGGGCGCAAACAGGTGAGAATCGCCTATGTGCTCAACACCGAAGATCTCTCGGAAGCCCTCAAGTGCTTTGAGGCAGGCTTGCAGGCATACCGTGCAAAAGTTCTTGCAGAGGCTTTATAGCTTTATAAAGATATGAAGATGTGAGCGATATGTACTATCGCTCATATCTTGTTACTCCCCTATGATCTTGATGAGGCAATGCTTTTCCCGCATTCCGTCAAAATCATAGTAGAAGAGTTGCTCCCAGGATCCGAAGTCAAGTTTCCCTCCTGTAATGGCTACCACAGCCTCACGACCCATAATGCTTCGCTTAAGGTGTCCGTCGGCGTTCTTTTCATCGCCCTTGTTGTGCTGGTACTGGTCGTAGGGGAGTTCTGGAGCAAGTTTCTCAAGCCAAACCTCAAAGTCCTGGTGCAAACCGCTTTCGATGGAGTTGATGAAGACGCTAGAGGTGATGTTCATGGCATTGACCAGGACAAGACCTTCGGTGACCCCGCTAGCATGAACGGCTTGTTGTACGGCCTCTGTAATATTGATCAGGCCGCGCCGTTTGTTGATGTTAAACCACAATTCCTTTCTATAAGTAATCATGAGCACCTCCAATGGCACTCATAGTATATCATAGAGTGATTGTAACATGTGAATTTTAGGGGTACACTGCCGCTCATTATGGAAAACTCATCGGTCGTTCTGCCTAGGACTAGGGTGTTGGGCCACCTGGCCATATTCACGGTCGTCTTGATCTGGGCCATTACCTATATCTCTACCAAGATCCTCCTGGATGCCTTTACTCCCATGCAGATATTGTTGGTGAGGACTTTTTTGGGATTCCTTTTTCTTTTCTTGTGCAACCCCAGAAAGATCGTATACACACAAAAGACAGATCGACTGCTCCTTGCCGGATCTGGTCTGTGCGGCATTTTTCTCTATTATTACCTGGAGAACACCGCGCTGGTGTACAGTTCTGCCTCCAATGTCGGGGTCATTGTTGCTACGGCTCCCTTTTTTATCCTGCTTGCCGTGCATTTCATCCTGAAGGAAGAGAAGCTCAGGGCTCAATATTTTATTGGGTTTGCGCTCTCGATGCTGGGTATTGCACTGATCAGCTATAGCGGCCAGTCAGAACTGGCACTCAATCCGCTAGGGGATTTCCTTGCGGTTTTGGCTATTGTCGTTTGGGCTCTCTACACGACGTTGACACGCATTGTCTCAAGGCGAGGCTATCCTACCTTGCTTGCAACCAGGACAATGTTTTTTTATGCACTGCTTGGCATGGTTGCCGCCAATATTCTCTTGGATGATTTTCCAAAATTCACCACGATAGTGCAGCCTCCATACGTATATCATTTTCTTTTCCTAGGTCTCATAGCCTCAGCCCTCTGTTTTGTCTTTTGGAATTTCGGTCTGAAAAGTATCGGCGCGATAAAAAGTTCTTTTTACCTCTACCTCAGTCCTGTCATCACGATTGTATTTTCCGTCATCGTTCTTGGGGAGGTCATAACACCTACCTCAGCTATCGGAGCCGCCCTCACCTTGGGAGGCTTGTTGGTTTCGGAATATAAGCGTGACAGAAATATAAACACAGAAACAAAGCAAAAGAAAGTCTTGTAAAAACTACTATACAAGTGTTACCATCTCCCTATGGATACACAAGAGAAACTGGACATTCTCAGCCGTGACGCACAGTATGACCTTTCATGTGCTTGCGGCACGAAAAACCCTGACGAACATCGTAAGAAAAACCACCTAGGAAACGGTTGGCTCTATCCCACTACAACCGCGAGTGGGGGCCCCGGGATCATTCTCAAGACCCTGATGGGCAATCGTTGTGCAAACGACTGCAAGTACTGCCCCCTCAGAGAAGGTAGGGACTTCCGTCCTGTAGCCCTATCTCCCTATGAGATGGCAAGCTTTTTTTATGAGTTTCAGCTGAAACGTCCCCTCATTGGTATCTTTCTCTCCAGTGCGGTGCTTGGCAGTGGGGAGAAGAGCATGGATCAGTTGGTATCAACGGCTGAGATTCTACGCAAGCGATTCAGATATCGGGGCTATATCCATCTGAAGATCATCCCGGGGGCAAGTAAGGCGAGCATCGAAAGCGCTCTCTCATATTCTTCTGCAGTTTCTCTGAATATAGAGACCCCCGGCTCAAGACATTTCTCTAGGCTGACAGATAGGAAGGATTACCGTCGGGATATAATAGAGCCTCTAACCTTCATCGCTGAGCAGACAGGCGGGGGAGGGCGCTTCTCGATCGTATCAACCTCAAGTCAGTTCATTGTGGGGGCCAGCGATGAAAGTGATCAGGAGATACTCTCCTACGGCAGTCGCATGTACTCCAATCTCAAGATGGGGAGGATCTATTACAGTGCTTATCAGGGGGGACTTGGAGACCCTACCATACCAGGGGAGCAGAACAGGGAGATCGGGGGCGAACAGCTAACACTTTTCGACCTCGGTCCCCAACCGGGCTGTTCGCCAGAGTCCCTGATGCGTGAGCATCGGCTCTACCAGGCTGATTGGCTGTTGAGAAAGTATGGATTCTCCTACGAAGACCTTATCTTTGACGGTGGTGGCAATCTGAATCTGCAGAAAGATCCCAAGCTGCTATGGGCCGAGAGCCATCCTGAGATGTTCCCCGTTTCAATCAAAAGATCCTCAAGGGAGCAGTTGCTCAAAGTTCCCGGAATAGGGCCCTCTTACGCAGAGCGAATCGTCAGGGAGAGGGAGGCGTCTGCTTTCTCCACGCTGGAAGACCTCCGTCTCCCACAAGCCACCTTGAGAAAAGCAAGAACCTTCCTGCGGATGTGAGTTCCTGCTTGAGTGCATAAGGACAAAAGCATACAATGGCTGATATGTTACAGCTCTATCTATCCTTCTTTTTTGTATATTCTATCATTGCCATAGTAGGCCCCTTCCTCCAGGTGTTGTTGAGGAATAGTGGATACTCCTACGAGCAGGTAGGGGTGCTTTTGGGTATATTTGAAATTGCCGGAATTATCGGGCCTCTGGTAGTGGGCAGGATAGTAGACAAGACAGGCAGGCTCAAGGATACGGTACTCGCCGCAACCGGGTTTACCGCCCTTGGCCTGATCCTCCTGGTCCGGAGCGGACCTGTTTGGCTGATCATTCTCGCTCTGGTCATAACAGCATTTTTCTTGCGTTCGCTCTTGCCGCTGGTCGATACGGTCGCAACCAACCGCTTTGATGGGAATGCTCAGAAATATTCCTATATAAGGGCATTCGGTACTTTGGGCTTTGTGCTGTTCTCCTTAGTGTATTCCGCTATAGGCAGGCCTATCCTTACAGATAACTCCAGCATTGTGATGCATGCACTGCTCGGTTGTCTGTTCTTTTTCATACCGGTCTTGAGCTGGAAAGAGGAAAAATTTCCGGCAAAACCAAAAACCGGAATTAAGACCAAAAGGAAATCCTTCTCGTCCAACCCTTGGTTTGACTCTGCCTTTGTCATTGGCTTGATAATCATTGCCTTCAATCGGTTGAGCATGGCTGCTGTAACGAGCTTCTTCTCGCTCTATCTGGTGGAGGAATTGAATATAACGGCGATAAGCTTGATGAATGCCATAGGAGCCGGCAGTGAGCTTCTTTTTATGATCCTGGCTGGCTATCTTATCCAAAAGAGAGGCGTCCTGCCTGTTTTTCTACTGCTTGTCAGTGGGCTTGGCATGACTGTACGCTTGCTGCTCTATGCTCGTTTTCCTACCCTTGGTGGGGTAATAGTGGGGCAGATGCTCCACAGTGTTTGTTTCGGGTTTTTTCATCCCGCAGCCATACAGCTTGTAGCACGAAGGGTCAAACGTACACATCGTGCTTTGGGCATGTCGATGTATATATCCCTAGGCACGGGCCTGCCTACGGTATTGGGCTCCTCTTTGGGAGGATTCCTTACTGAAGAGTTTGGCTATAAGGTCCTTTTTGAAAGTTTTTCAGCATTTGCAATGATATCAGTAGTGCTGTGCCTGGTCTTTTGGAAAAAAATGCGCGCACCGGCACTGGAAGAGGGTTAGAATGGTACCTATGAGACGACCTGAAAGAGAGAAGGGTGAAGCGGACTCCTTGCGGCTGTTACGTGAATCCCTATGGGTGACACTATCTACTGTAAATGCAAGGGCAGAATCCCCTTTGGGATTGGCTTCACCCTATGCTGTCCCTATCTCTCTTGTTGAGTATGAAGGGAAGTTTTATTTCCACTCTGCCCGACAAGGGCATAAGATTGATAATCTGAAGAGGGACAAGCGTGTCTGCATCACCTGCGTAGGTTATGCGGAACCGGATGAGAAAGCCCTCTCTGTTGCATATGAGAGCGTGACTGTTTTTGCTACAGCAGAAGAAGTTACATCAAGAGAGAAGAAAATACGGGTGTTGGATGCCTTGTGCAAAAGATTTGCTCCTTCACAGCATCCTGAAAGGCAGATTGAGGCGATGGTAGGCGTAACCGGAATCTGGGAATTGCAGATACTTGGCAGTTCAGGAAAGCAGAGGAAGTTTGAATGAGCAAGCAAGTTGTGCTATGCTCGAAAGCAAGGAGAAACTGCTTGTGAAAAACAGTCCAGGATGGGATTTGCTCAGCATGTTGGGTGTGTCGGCTGAGAAGATTCAGAAAAATTTGAAAGAGGTCTCCATTTTCCTCAATAATGATATCTCCAATATCATATCAATCCTCGATCGTTTCCATCCTCTGGAGTTATTGAAAATGGCTTGTTGGGAACAACGCAGGATACGCTATGACCGTCCGAACGATACGTTCGCCCAGATAACAGCGTCACGGTTGGTTTCGTATCTCCAGGCAATAGTTGCAGCAAAAAACACACCGTTTTCACAAAATGCTGAAATCAAGGAGAAGGATTGGAAACGACTGGTCACACTGTTTGACGATCTTAGTCGCAAGTCTATCCGTTATACCGACAATTACGCGCTCTCCCTGTATGCCGACAACCAGATTTCGTCAGAGGAACTGTTGGTCGCCTTTCAGGAGTACGCCACTGACAGCATATTCCCTCCTGTTTCTGAGAAGGAGTTGCTGGAAAAGCAACACAATGCCCTCAAATACCAGTTACAACCCTTTAACACCCTCATTGCTGAGGTCTTCGATGCTAAGCTCGACGGTTTGCTTACCGCCTTTGTCCAACTTGCTAAAAATGCTCATGAAGGAATAGACAGGCTGAGGGAAGACAGTACTGTTTTCAAGCAGGCCAGCATGTTGCAGCTTGAGATGCTAAAAAGCCACGGCGAGCCTGAGCAGGATATGCAAGCTCTCATGGACCGAATCATTCGAGAGCAGGGTTGGGAGAGTTGGGTCGCTGATATTGTGGGACGAAGAGATGGGTATGATCTCTTTGCCGTTGGAAAGATAACAGACCTCTCTGTCTCTGATGCACTTCTCCTTGCCGTGGATGCAGGACAGGATAAGGAGTTCCTTGAAACGGATCAGAAGGCCTGGCTGACCAAAACTTCCCTGCTCAATGATCGTCCCTTCTTGCGCATATTCAACACCATCTTTTGTTTTGATGGTGATACGCTACTGGACCGAGCCTATTGGATCATACGAAGAGCTGTATGTGCCAAAAGTGAAGAGTTCGAGATACGTTGGAAAGCGATCGAACAGGAAAAGCAGTCCCTTGTTCCCATCACTTTTTTCTCTTCCATGTTAGGTACGATGGATTACACTAAGAAAGTGGCCCATGGGGATGATTATATTGATGTTGTATTTGAGGATGCTGAACGCAAGCTTGCCATACAGATACCTGCTTCACATATGGGATACGAACCCTTCAATCCTTTTGAAGAGACTCAAGAAGTCATCCTGCAACTGGAAGGGGAATACGATGCCCTAAAGGTGTTGGAAGATCTCCCTTACAATTCAGTTGTGATCGATATCACCAACAAGAATAACTCTTACCCCCTGGAGCTCAAAGAAAACAAACTGGTTCTCTCCTTTGTCCAACTGGCTGACCTTGCCACGACCTGGGATGGTATGGCGCAGATCAAGGATTTGGTAGGCATCCCAACATTTGGAAAACAAGACAGTCTTCTTGAGGAAGAGTCTCCTGTTGAGGAAGAGTCTCCTGTTGGAAAAGAGTTTCTATCAAGCGGGTACGAATCTTTAGATGATGATCTGTTTGTTGAGGATGATTTTCATCTGCATGACGACAGCCTGTATGACGACTTTGATGGTGAGAGCGAATTCTCCTATATTGACGAAAATGAAGAGGATGAAAAAGAAACAGCTGATGATCTCGCCCTGTCAGAATTACAGCCGACACTGTTTAACATTGAAGATGACTTCATGTTTGCTGAAGGGAATCTGGTAGGGAACAACGGCAATGATGAAGAAAATGATGATGATGACCTCGATGACTATGAACTAGCAGCTCTTTCCATCATTGAAGACCATCAAGTGGATGAGGATCTTCCTGAAATGGGTAGCTCCCTTTTCCAAGCTGATGAAGAGATGGAAGGGGACCTTGAAGATGACAGTAAATTGTATGACTACACGCAATATAACCAGGAGAAAGAGAATGAGTATCTAGGGATAGATGACTCTCTTCCTGATAGTTCTACTGATAAGCCGTCCGCTCCGCTTTCTTTCTTTGGACATCTCTCTTCCATAGCAAACGTACCAACTTCCAAACCTAAAGAGCCTGCTCCTATAGAAGATCCTGAGGTAATAGAAGATCCTCAAGTAATAGACTGTCTCTTATAGACATCT
>LSQX01323411.1_pt1 | contig 21224 bp, 18 predicted proteins | sample 654561 | NCBI WGS metagenome assembly LSQX01 (sample SAMN04489861, study PRJNA283612) | anaerobic digester metagenome | isolation source: 4 biogas reactors fed with cattle manure at either 37C or 55C with and... | place: Denmark: Kongens Lyngby | collected 2014 | reverse complement strand
TCCATGCTCAAGACGCCTAAAAATCGCCTCCTTGCGACTTTTCCTGCTTTAATCTCCAGGGTTGCTCACAACACCTAAGCATTAACAACATCTGAACAAACCACAGGGGACGGTTCGAGCGGATTGTGAGCAAAGCTAACAACCGAAGGGAATCCGATGGAACTGTCCCCTGTGGTTTGTTTCTTGGCCCTGTGGCATATCGAATTAATTAACAACATCTGAATAATAACTCAATAGTTATCGTAAAAAATTTTTATTTGCGATTGTATTTTGTATACATTCATTGTATAATATATAAGGGTATATCATAATTAAGAGGTGAATTAATATGAGGTTATTAACGTTTAAGGGTGGTATACATCCTAATGATAACAAATCGGCGACTGAAAAGAAATTGATTGTGGAACTACCGGCACCTGACAAAGTAGTTATTCCAATGCAACAGCATATAGGCGCTATTTGTGAACCGCTTGTAGTAGTTGGAGATGCAGTTAAAAAGCACCAAAAAATTGGGGATACCAAAGCTTTTGTCAGTGCACCCGTACATTCTAGTGTTTCGGGTACGGTTGTGGGAATTGAACCTATGCTTCATCCTTTGGGAAAAAAAGTAGTATCCGTTATTATTGAAAATGATTATAAGGAAACCTTGGATGATAGTATCAAACCGAATAGTAATTGGGAGACATTAAATAGAAAAGAGATTATTGACATAGTACGAGAAGCAGGAATAGTGGGGATGGGCGGCGCAGGATTTCCGACACACATTAAACTCTCTCCCCCAAAGGATAAAAAAATCGAATATATAATTATTAACGGTGCTGAATGTGAGCCATATTTGACATCCGACCATAGAGTAATGCTTGAAAATCCGGAGGATATAATTACCGGTATGAAGATAATAATGAAAGTTATGGGACTGAAAGAGAGTTATATAGCCATTGAGGCGAATAAGGCTGATGCTATAGAGACCATGAAAAGCTGCGCCGCAAATGAAGAGGGAATTAATGTAGTCGTTTTAAAAACAAAATATCCTCAAGGCTCAGAAAAGCATTTGATTAAAGCGGTTACTTCAAGGGAAGTACCAAATGGTGGGTTGCCTATGGATGTTGGTGTGGTAGTTAATAATATTGATACATGTACAGCTATTGCACGGGCAGTTACCCAAGGTCTTCCTTTAATAAAAAGGATTGTCACGGTAGCAGGTGCTGCTGTCAAGAATCCTCAGAATTATTCTGTCCATATAGGTACACCCTTTAAGGCACTTATTGAGAAATCAGAAGGGTTTAATGAGGACCCGGTTAAGATTATTATGGGTGGACCTATGATGGGTATCGCTCAATTTTCATTAGAAGTACCCGTTATTAAAGGTACATCCGGTCTTTTAGCGTTGACAGAAAGTGAGGTTTCATTAGAACCTGAAGGTCCATGTATTAGATGTGGCAGATGTATTAAGGTTTGTCCTATGAACTCGCTTCCTGCTATTGCAAGCGCCTACGCTGATATGAACGATTTAGATAAGGCTGAAAGTTATGGTGTTGCAGATTGTATCGAATGTGGCTCTTGCTGTTATGTATGCCCTTCAAAAAGGCATATTGTCCAATCTGTCAGAGCATCAAAAAAAGAGATAATAGCTAAGAGAAATGCTCAATAATTATAAATATATAATATGCTTTGGGGGTAGCAATCATGGAAAAAAAATTAATAGTATCATCTTCTCCTCATATGAGGTCGAAAGATACAATAAGCAGTATAATGTTAAATGTAGTTATAGCTCTTATGCCGGCTTTAATAGCCGCAGTATACTTTTTTGGATTAAGGGCTTTATCGGTTGTGGGAATATCAGTAATAAGTTGTGTGTTGAGTGAATATATATGGCAAAAGGCGTGTGGAAAACCTATAACAATTAATGATTGGAGTGCTGTTGTAACCGGAGTATTACTTGGGTTTAACTTGCCTGTAACTGTCCCACTATGGATACCTGTAATAGGGGGGGTATTCGCAATTATTATCGTAAAACAATTTTTCGGAGGATTAGGTCAGAATTTTATGAACCCTGCACTTGCAGCCAGGGCATTCCTTCTCGCATCTTGGCCTGTTAATATGACAACCTGGGTTAACCCGTTTACAAAACTTCCTCTCTTTATGAATGTTGATGTTATCAGTTCGGCTACTCCTTTAGGAATCATTAAAAGCACTGAGGTAGCTATGGAAGTTCCGGGGTATTATAATCTTTTTATGGGGAATATAGGTGGTTGTATTGGTGAAACATCTGTACTTGCGTTGCTAATCGGTGCATGTTACTTGTTGGTAAAAGGCATTATTTCTTGGAGAATACCAACAGCATTTATTTTGACAGTTGCAGTATTAACTTATATTATCAGTCCGGGAGGCATGTTTACGGGTGATGCTATTTACCACATATTATCAGGTGGGTTAATATTAGGTGCTTTTTACATGGCTACAGATTATTCTTCATCACCAATGACACCTAATGGTAAATTAATTATGGGGATGGGTTGTGGATTGATTACATCATTAATTAGGATATATGGTGGATATCCGGAAGGTGTTTCATATTCCATACTTCTTATGAATATATTAGTTCCGATAATTGATAAATACACATTACCTAAGAGATTCGGAGGTGTGAAGGTAAATGCGTAATAATGAGATTATAAAACTCAGTTTAGTACTGTTTCTTGTTACATTTATTGTTGCCCTTATATTGGCCATTGGTAATTATGTTACAGCCGATAGAATAGAACAGCTAAATATATTACTTCAGGAAAAGGCTCAAAAGGAAGTGCTTCCGGAAGCTGATTCATTTATGCAAATACCTGAAGAAGAAGTGAAAAAAAATGATATTAATAGTGTTCAAAAAGTTTATATCGGTGAAAAGGATGGTAAACAGGTTGGATATTGTGTAAGCGTAATATCCAAAGGATATGGCGGAGATATTGAAATGATAGTTGGAGTGGATACAGACGGTAAAATTACTGGAATTAATATAGTAAACTTTGAGGAAACACCGGGTCTTGGTTCTAAGGCAGGAGAACCTCAATATCTGGATAATTACATAAATAAATCTGTCACAAAAATTTTAAAGGTTGTGAAGGGCAAGGCAAATTCGGATAATGAGATATCTGCAATAAGCGGAGCCACTATGACTTCCGAAGCAGTGACAAAAGGTGTGAATATGGTCTCTGAAGTCTTAAAAGATATGATAAATTAAGTTGAGGTGGAATAAATGAGTTTAATTAAAGAGTTTAATAAAGGAATTATAAAAGAGAATCCCACTTTTATACAACTACTTGGTATGTGCCCTACACTTGCAGTAACGACTTCTGTATCAAACGCAATAGGTATGGGATTGTCTGCAACTGTTGTTCTGGCTTGTTCAAATATAGCTATTTCTATGCTTAGAAAAGTTATACCTTCAAAGGTGAGAATACCTGCATACGTTGTTGTAATTGCTGGCTTTGTGACCCTAATTGATATGACATTGAAAGCATTTTTTCCGGATTTATCAAGTTCACTTGGAATATTTATACCTTTGATTGTTGTTAATTGTATTATTCTCGCCAGAGCAGAAGCCTTTGCTTCAAAAAATACTGTTGCGAAATCTGCTGCAGATGGTTTAGGCATGGGCATTGGTTTTACATGTGCATTATTTTTAATATCAACTATAAGGGAGCTACTCGGCAACGGCACATTTTTGGGTATGAGCATATTTGGAGCTTCATTTAAGCCGGCAATAATGATGATAATGCCTCCCGGAGCTTTCTTAGTGCTTGGAACAATCCTTGCGGTTATAAACCTGATTACAGATAAAAGAGGGAAAAAAGGTGAAGCAAAATGATTGCAGAATTAATGGGAATTGCTTTAGGAGCAATATTAATAGAGAACTTTGTTTTAGTAAGATTTTTAGGGGTTTGTCCCTTTTTAGGAGTATCTAAAAAAATTGAAACAGCAATGGGCATGGGTATGGCAGTTATATTTGTTATGACTATATCCTCTCTTATAACATGGCTGGTACAGGCATTAATACTTAAACCATTTGAAATAGAATATTTGCAGACAATAGCATTTATATTAATCATCGCTTCTCTTGTACAATTCGTTGAAATGGTAATACAAAAAATAAGCCCAACACTTTATCAGGCGCTTGGTGTCTATTTGCCGCTCATTACTACTAATTGTGCAGTTTTAGGTGTGACATTATTAAATATTCAAAACGAATTTGACCTCATAAAGTCACTGGTATTTGGTTCTACTGCAGCAATAGGCTTTACACTGGCTATTGTGCTTTTTGCAGGTGTAAGAGAAAGACTTGAAATGTCAAATATACCAAAGTACTTAAAAGGTTTTCCTATTGCATTAATAAGTGCAGCTTTGCTTTCAATAGCATTTTTGGGTTTTAAATAATAACTATGGTAGGTGAAGAGAATGATAGATAAATTATTGGTTCCCATAATTAGTTTAAGTGGAATGGGAATTATTTTTGGTGCTTTATTGGCATATGCTTCGAAAAAGTTTGAGGTTAAAACGGATGAGAGGGTATCAATGGTAATTGAAGTATTGCCTTCTGCTAATTGTGGTGCTTGTGGGTACGCCGGTTGTTCAGGTTTCGCAGCAGCAGTAGTTGAAGGAAAAGCACCTGTTGAAGGTTGTATTGCAGGAGGAGTAGAATGTGCTTCTTTGGTAGCAGAAATAATGGGAGTAAGTGCCGCTAAAAAAGAACGTTTGATTGCAAGAATGATGTGTAATGGTACTAAAGATAATGCAAGTGAAAAATATATTTATCACGGAGTTAGTGATTGTTCATTAGCCACTCAACTAGGGGAAGGACCTATAGCATGTTCTTATGGATGCATGGGTATGGGTACATGCGTTAAAGCATGTAAATTTAATGCGATTACAATAAAAAATGGTATTGCTGTAATTGACGAAAATAAATGCACAGGCTGTGGAGTCTGTGTTAAGGCATGCCCTAAAAACATTATCGAACTTCTTCCCGAAAGTAAAATCACTTGGGTAATGTGTCGCTCTCAGGATAAAGGCAAAGATATGAAGCTAACATGTAAAACCGGATGTATAGCATGCGGTATTTGTGAAAAAGTGTGTGAACATGATGCAATTCACGTTAATAATAATATTGCATCCATAGATTATGATAAATGTGTTAATTGCGGGGTATGCGTTCAGAAATGTCCTAAAAAGATTATAGTTCAAAAATAGCCGGACAGGAATAGTCACAACCGGCGTAGGAACGGGTTTCCATGCCGCCCGAAGAAAAGGCATAACCGATGTAGGGGCGGGTTTCCATGCCCGCCCGCGAGACACCTTGTGCCCTCTAATAGGGGGCTGCCGAAGGGCCGGGGGTCTCTAAAGATATGCTATTAGGGGCTTTTTTGTAAGAGGAAGCTTAGGTATTGTAAACAGTCCTTCCGATTTCGCAGTCGGCGTCAATTCGCATCCATGCTCAAGACGCCTAAAAATCGCCTCCTTGCGATTTTTCCTGCTTCAATCTTCAGGATTATTCACAACACCTGTAGGGGCGGGTTTCCATGCCCGCCCGCAACCAAAAAGAATGGAACTCTGCGGCTCTGGTTTTGTTTTTCCTGACCAACTGACCAACTGTCCAACTAATATAAAAAAGGAGAAATGTTAATGCCTAAAAGAGAAGATGTGAAGAAAGTTTTAGTAATTGGCTCGGGACCTATAATTATAGGGCAAGCTGCAGAATTTGATTATGCCGGAACACAAGCTTGCAGAGCATTAAAAGAGGAAAACATAGAAGTTGTCTTAATAAATAGTAATCCTGCAACAATTATGACGGATAAAAATATTGCAGATAGAGTATATATTGAGCCGCTTACTCCGGAGATAGTTAAAAAAATTATTATAAAAGAAAAGCCTGACAGCATACTTCCGACACTCGGTGGTCAAACAGGATTAAACCTTGCTATGGAATTAGCAGATGAAGATTTTTTTAGAAAGAATAGTGTGAAGCTTCTCGGTACTTCTGTTGAAGCTATTAAAATGGCCGAGGACAGGCAAGAGTTTAAGGATACAATGGAAAGCATAGGGGAACCTGTTATTCCAAGTAAAGTTGTTAATAATTATGAGGATGCGCTTGAATTTGCCGAGCAGATAGGTTTTCCGGTTATTATAAGACCTGCATATACTCTTGGGGGTACCGGTGGAGGTATTGCAAATAATGAGAAGGAGTTTTCAAAAATTGTCCCTAACGGGCTTCGCCTTAGCAGGGTTCATCAGGTTTTAATTGAAAAATGCATTGCGGGTTGGAAAGAAATAGAATTTGAAGTTATTAGAGACGGAAAAGGCAATTGTATTACGGTATGTAGCATGGAAAATGTTGACCCTGTAGGAGTACATACCGGAGACAGTATAGTTGTTGCTCCTGCTCAAACTCTCTCGGATAAAGAATATAAGATGTTAAGGGCAGCATCTCTTAATATTATTTCCGCATTAAAAATAGAAGGTGGCTGTAATGTTCAACTTGCATTAAATGTAGATAGTTTTGAATACGCGGTTATTGAAGTGAATCCAAGGGTAAGCCGCTCAAGTGCGCTAGCTTCAAAGGCGACAGGCTATCCAATCGCGAAGGTTGCTGCAAAAATTGCTATTGGGTATTCTCTTAACGAAATAAAAAATGCAGTTACTGAAAAAACTTACGCATGTTTTGAACCGACTCTTGATTATGTTGTTTTAAAAGTTCCCAAATGGCCTTTTGATAAGTTTGTTAAAGCTGAAAGAAAACTAGGAACACAAATGAAAGCTACAGGAGAGGTTATGGCTATTGCACCTTCTTTTGAAGGTGGTTTGATGAAAGCGATACGTTCCCTTGAATTAGGATTGTATAACCTTGAATTGCCGCATTTGAAAAAGTTATCTGATGAAGAAATCCATGAGCGGATTGCCATATTAGATGACGAAAGATTATTTGTTATTGCGGAGGCGTTAAGAAGGGATATTACGGTTGAAGAGATTAATAGAATAACTCAAATTGATATATTTTTTATTAGCAAAATCAAATTACTTATTGATTATGAAAGAAAACTTGAAAATATAAGAATTGAAGAGCTTGACAGAGAAAACTTATTATACGGTAAGAAATTAGGTTATACCGATGAGGTAATAGCGCGATATATTAGCAGCAGTTCTGAAAAAATAAAAGAGTTAAGAATTAAATATGGGATAAACGCAGTATATAAAATGGTTGACACATGTGCGGCAGAGTTTGAAGCTGTAACACCCTATTATTATTCATGTTATGATGAAAAGACTGATATAAAGCCGTCTGATAAGAAAAAAGTTCTTGTAATCGGTTCAGGACCTATTCGAATTGGACAAGGGATAGAATTCGACTATTGCTCTGTACATTCTGCTTGGGCACTAAAAGAAGAAGGTTTTGAAACGATAATAGCAAACAGCAATCCCGAAACTGTAAGCACAGATTTTGATACTTCAGACAGACTGTATTTCGAACCATTAACATCGGAAGACATTGAAAATATAATAGAAACAGAAAAACCTTATGGTGCAATCGTTCAATTTGGAGGGCAAACGGCTATTAAGCTTGCAGGAACGCTTAAAAAGCTTGGGGTAAGGATACTTGGCACATCAGCAGAAAATGTTGATGCATCCGAGGATAGGGAAAAATTCGATAAAATCCTGGAGGAATGTAATATTCCCAGACCACCGGGTAAAACGGTATTTACACTTGAGGAAGCCCTTGTAGTTGCAGAAGAATTGGGTTATCCTGTTTTAGTTCGTCCTTCCTATGTCTTAGGTGGTCAAGGAATGGAAGTAGCGTATAATAAAGATGATATAGTTGAGTTTATGGATATAATAAACAGAGTTAAGCAAGAGCATCCTATACTTATTGATAAATATATGATGGGTAAAGAGTTAGAGGTAGATGCTATATGTGACGGCGAAAATATTTTAATACCGGGTATAATGGAACATCTTGAAAGAGCGGGAGTTCATTCCGGAGACAGTATTTCTGTGTACCCTCCTCAGACTATATCCGATAAGCACAAAAAGGTTATGGTGGACTATACCGAAAAACTAGCTCGAGCTCTTGAAGTAAAAGGACTTGTTAATATGCAATTTGTTTTATATAATGATAATATTTATGTTATAGAAGTAAATCCACGTTCAAGCAGAACAGTGCCTTATATAAGCAAGGTTACGGGAATACCAATGGTAAACCTTGCAACTAAAACTGTTTTAGGGGAAAAGCTTGAAAGCATGGGATACGGAACAGGGCTCTATCCAGAGCAAGAACATGTAGCTGTTAAGGTTCCTGTTTTTTCATTTGAAAAGCTTCATGATGTAGATGCTAGTTTAGGACCTGAAATGAAATCAACAGGTGAAGTTTTGGGTATAGCAAAAGAATTTAATGAAGCACTTTATAAAGGGCTGCTGGGTGCAGGATTTAAAATAAGCAAGCAGGGTAATGTTTTGATGACAGTGAGAAATGCAGATAAGCAAGAATTGATAGATATAGCTCAAGATTTTGCAGATTTGAATTTTAAAATATATGCAACAGGGGGGACTGCACATACTCTTAATAAGAACTATGTTCCTGCAAATGCAGTTAAAAAAATTGGAGAATCCTCGCCTAACATTTTAGATTTAATGCAATCCGGGGGAATTGATTTTGTAGTAAACACACCAACGCAAGGAAGAAAACCCGATAGAGATGGTTTTAAAATCAGGAGAAAAGCGGTAGAACAGTCTATACCTTGTATGACCTCGTTAGATACTGCAAAGGCTTTAGTGAGCACCTTAAAGATGAATAAAGAAGAAGTGTATATTGAAGTAATCGATATATCAAAAATTTAAGTTATAGCAGTTCATGTATAGGGGCTTTTTGGGCAGTGCGGGCTTAGGTATTGTGAACAGTCCTTCCGATTTCGCAGTCGGCGTCAATTCGCATTCATGCTCAAGACGCCTAAAAATCGCCTCCTTGCGATTTTTCCTGCTTCAATTTTCAGGACTGTTCACAACACCTGTAGGGGCGGGTTTCTATGCCCGCTCGCAAGCGAAACCAACTGCCCCTGTGGCTCTTAGAAAGGAGAGAAAAATGTATAAGAAAAAGCATATATGTGAGATAACTCAAAAGAAAGAAATTGCCAAAGGCATTATTGATATGAAGGTATATAGTCCTGATATTGTTGAACAGGCAAGTCCCGGGCAATTTTTAAATATAAGATGTTCCGATAGCTTAAATACTGTATTGAGAAGACCCATAAGCATTTGTGATGTTGATAACGTAACGGGAGAATTAAGATTTATTTTTCAAATTAAAGGCGAAGGGACTTCGGTTCTTGCATGTACAGGTATAGGTGATAATATCGATATACTTGGACCATTAGGCAATCCATTTAAGGTGGATGAAAAATATAGCAATCCAACTTTAGTTGGCGGAGGGATAGGAGTATTTCCCTTGCTTATGCTTGCAAAAAAACTTAAAACCGGTATTGAACAGAACAAAAGAGATGATAATCTGACCACGGCATACTTAGGCTTTAGAAATAAAGATATTGTGGTATTAGAAGATGAATTTTCAGAAATATGTGATAATATTAATATATATACGGATGACGGAAGTTATGGACAAAAGGGATTTGCCACAGATGGTCTAGAAAAGATTGCAAGAGAAGGAAAGACAGATATTGTATACGCATGTGGACCTTCACCTATGTTAAAGGGTGTTCAATCAATATGTTTAGTAAATGAAATACCGTGCCAGCTTTCAATGGAACAAAGGATGGGGTGTGGTATCGGTGCTTGTCTTGTATGTGCATGCAAAACAAAAAAAGAAAATGATTGGGGTTATGGTCACGTTTGTAAAGATGGTCCTGTATTTTGGGGTGATGAGGTGATATTTGATGAATAATCTTAATTTAAAAGTGAATATTGGCGGTGTGCAGCTTAAAAATCCGGTCATAACAGCTTCGGGAACTTTTGGTTTCGGACGAGAATATGGAGAATATTACGATTTAAATAAATTAGGCGCTATATGTGTAAAAGGGTTAACGTTAAAGCCTAGAAAAGGTAATAAACCTCCGAGAATAGCAGAAACACCTGCGGGAATTCTTAATAGCGTAGGCCTTCAAAATCCGGGGGTTCATAAATTCATAGAGGAAGAAATCCCTTTTTTAAGGAAGTATTCGGCAAAAATAATAGCAAACATTTCGGGAAATACAATTGAAGAATACTGCCGGATGGCCGAAATTCTTAATAAAGCCGATATTGATATGATTGAAATGAATATTTCATGTCCAAATGTAAAACAAGGCGGTGCAGTTTTTGGCACAGATGCAAATACAGTAAAAAAGATTACCATGCAGGTAAAAAAGTATTGTACAAATATGCCCTTAATAGTTAAGCTTTCACCAAATGTGACAGATATAGTTGAGATCGCAAAATCAGCACAAGACGGTGGTGCCGATGCTTTATCCCTAATTAATACACTTTTGGGCATGTCAATTGACATAAAAACCGGAAAGTCTGTTTTAGGAAATAATGTAGGAGGTTTATCAGGACCTGCTGTTAAACCGATTGCAATCAGGATGGTTTGGCAAGTAGCCTCATCAGTTAACATGCCTGTTATAGGCATGGGTGGAATCACCAATTATGAAGATGCAATTGAGTTTATGCTTGCCGGTGCAGTCTCCGTTGCTATAGGAACAGCGAATTTTATAGATCCACTTACACCTATTACAGTATTAGAAGGAATGGAGAACTACTTGGTTGAAAATAATATTAATGACATTAGAGAAATAGTGGGTAAAGTTAAATTGAATGATTGATGTTTAGATTAAGATATTAGAATATGAGGAAAGAAAATGGATGAAAAAACATTAAAAGCACTGGAGTATAATAAAATAATTAATACATTAAAGGATTTCCCTAATTCTGTTTTAGCAAAGGAGCTTGTACAAAAGCTTAAGCCTTCAACGGATACAGGAGAAATTATACGTATGCAAAGTGAAACTACCAGAGCTGTAAATATGATAGTCAAAAAGGGGAATCCTCCTTTGGGTGAACTGCCGGATATAAGAGGCTCACTAAAACGTGTTGAGATAGGCGCTATTTTAGAACCTGAAGAACTTATATCTATTGCTTATTTACTGAAAATCAGTAGGAATATGAGAGAATATTATAGGTCTGATAAGGAAGAACAATGTGAGAGATGTAATGAGCTTGATATTTTCTTTTCTAATTTAAAAGTACATAAGGGCACAGAAGACAGAATAAATGATTGTATTATTAGTGAAGAAGAAATCTCCGATAATGCAAGTGGTGAATTGAGAAATATTAGGCGTAAAATCAGTAATGCGAATGAGAAGATTAAATCTACTCTTAATAATATAATACATTCAACAAAATATCAAAAGTATTTACAAGATTTCATAGTTACAATCAGAGGAGGAAGATACGTTGTTCCCGTTAAATCAGAGTATAGGGCTGAGGTAAAGGGGATTGTACATGATACTTCCACCAGTGGTTCCACATTGTTTATTGAGCCTGTCTCTGTTGTTGAATTAAATAATCAGCTTCGCCAATTGGAAGCTGAAGAAAAAAGGGAAATTCAAAAGATATTATCTGAGTTAACAGCGCTTGTCAACGAAAACTTGCAAGATTTATATTATAATCTTGATATTGTGGTTAATCTTGACTTTATATTTGCTAAAGCTAAATTCAGCATAGAATTATATGGTATTCAACCAAAGATAAATACAAACGGTTATATTAATATAAGAAAGGCAAGACATCCCTTGCTTGATGATGACAAGGTTGTACCTATAGATATTTATCTTGGTGATAATTTTAAGTCTCTTGTAATAACGGGGCCGAATACCGGAGGGAAAACCGTTACATTAAAAACTTTAGGTCTGCTTATTATAATGGTACAGTCAGGACTTCATATACCGGCAGAAGAAAAAACCGAGGTGTCGGTTTTTAATAAGATATATGCAGATATAGGAGATGAACAAAGTATAGAGCAGAATCTAAGCACTTTTTCTTCACATATGACCAATATTGTGAAAATATTAAGGGAAGCAGATGAGACATCATTAGTATTGTTAGATGAGTTGGGTGCAGGAACAGACCCTGTAGAAGGGGCTGCTCTTGCCATGTCTATACTGGAGTATTTATACGCCAAGGGTGCCTTTACCGCAGCAACTACCCATTATAGCGAGTTGAAGATGTTCGCACTGAATACTCCGGGTATGGAGAATGCGTCTTGTGAATTTAATGTAGAAACCTTGCAACCCACATATAAATTGTTGATTGGTATACCGGGCAAGAGCAATGCATTTGCAATCTCCAAAAGGTTGGGTTTAAATACAGATATAATACAAAGAGCTACAGAATTTATATCTCAAGATAAGAAAAAATTTGAGGATGTTATATCAAGACTTGAAGACGACCGCAAAATAACGAGCAAAGAAAAAGATATGGCAATTCAATATAAGAGAGAGACAGAAGAGTTAAAAAAGAAGCTGAATGAAGAAAAAGAGAGTTTTGAAGATAAAAAAGAAAGCATAATAAATGAAGCCAGAAGAGAAGCACGCAGAATAATACAACAAGCAAAGCTGGAAACAGAAGATATAATAAAAGAGCTTAAAAAGTTAGAAGAAATAAGGGATGTATCTCAAAAGAATAACGAGATACAAGATACAAGGACTAGGCTTAATAAAAACCTTAATGATATTGATGCATTGTTGTTTAATCAAACAGAAAAGAGCGAAGAGAAAATAAGTATACCCAAAAGTGAAATAAAGCCCGGTAGATTAGTTAAGGTTAAAAGTATTGACCAAAAGGGCACTATAATATCAGAGCCTAATCAAGATAACGAGGTTCGTGTCCAAGTAGGTATTATGAAGATAAACGTACATATGTCAGATTTAAAGCTCATTGAAGAAAAAAATCTTGATAAATTCTCAGGTGGAACTGTAAGAGTAAACAATCTTAAATCAAGTTATGTGAAAAATGAACTAAGCGTAAGAGGCCAGGTGCTTGATGAAGCCCTTCATAATGTTGATAAGTTTTTAGATGATGCTGCTATGGCAGGGTTAAAAGAGGTTATAATTATACATGGTAAGGGCGCGGGTATACTTAGGGGAGGAATACACGATATGCTTAAAAACCATCAACAAGTAAAAGGTTATAGGCTTGGGGGATATGGTGAAGGAGAGCATGGAGTTACAATCGTTGAGATGAAGCATTAACTGAGTGCATAGCTGTAGGGGCGATTTACGAATCGCCTGTCCTAAACCAGGACATGGAAACGGTTCGAGCATGGTAGGGGCGGGTTTCCATGCCCGCCCGGGGGAAAGCACAACCGATGTAGGGGCGGGTTTCCATGCCCGCCCGCAACCAAAAAGAATATGTCCCCTATAGCTATGTCTGCCCCATACTTTATCTGAGCAACTAATAATAGTAAAGGATGATTAAATGTCGAAATGGATGATTAGACAAACAGATATCAACGTAGGAGAGTTATCAAAACAAACAGGACTAAACAGAATAATTGTAAGACTCCTTATAAACAGAGGAATTACAACGTCAGAACAGATTAGCAAATTTATTAATGTATCTCCTGACGATTTTTATGACCCTGCTTTAATGAAGGATATGAATAAAGGCATAAAAATAATATTAGATGCTGTTAACAGGGGGGATAAAATAGCAGTATACGGAGATTATGATGCAGACGGAGTAATGAGTACCGTTATTTTATTTAAAGCTTTGAAAGAATTAGGCGCTGATGTTATATACCATATACCTGATAGGGAATATGAAGGGTATGGTATGAATAATGAAGCAGTAGAAGATTTACGTAAGCTGGGGATAAATGTAATTTTGACCTGTGATACCGGAATAGCGTCAACACAGCAGATATCCTTAGCTAAGAAACTTGGAATGAGTGTTGTGGTAACTGATCATCATGAAATACCTTTTACAACAAATGAAAAAGGAGAACGAATTTCTATATTGCCTTGTGCGGATGCAATTATTAATCCTAAACAGGACGATTGCAAATATCCTTTTAAAAACCTGTGTTCAGCGGGGATTTCATATAAATTTGCGGAGTTACTGTTTAGAGAAAGTAATACAGACAACAGTATTCTTAATGAATTTTTAGAATATGTCGCAGTTGCTACAGTTTGTGATGTTGTTGATTTGGTTGATGAAAACAGAATTTTTGTAAAAGAAGGAATAAAAAATATGCAGGATACAAGAAGTTTTGGATTAAAAGCACTTATAGAAGAAACAGGTCTTACAGATAAATGTATAGATACATATCATATAGGTTTTATACTCGGACCCTGTATAAATGCTTCAGGAAGGCTTGAACAGGCATCATATGCAGTAGAGATCTTCTTAGCAGATGAGTACAGTGTTGCGAAGAAGCTAGCTTGTATATTGGTCTCACTAAATAATGAAAGAAAAGCTATGACTGATGAAAGCGTAGAAAAAGCTGTTTCAATAATTGAAATGACAGAGATTAAGGAAGATAAGATTTTAGTTGTTTATGATGAAACTATACATGAAAGTATTGCAGGTATAGTTGCAGGTAGAATCAAAGAAAAATATAATCTTCCTACAATAATTCTTACCCAAGGGCTTAAAATGTCAAAGGGTTCAGCAAGGTCAGTTGAAAAGTATAATATTTTTGAGGAATTGTCAAAATGCAAAGATTTACTTAATAATTTCGGGGGGCACCCCATGGCAGCCGGTCTTTCATTGGAAAAGAAAAATATTTCAATACTTCGTAAAACATTAAACGATAATTGTGAGCTAAACAAGGAAGATTTTGAGCCTGTTATCAGGATTGATATGACACTTCCTGCTAAAGATATTGATATGAATTTAGCGGAAAGCATTGAAATACTTGAACCGTTTGGTAAGGAAAACCCAACTCCTATATTCGGAGAAAAGGGTGTAACTGTTGTAAAAACAACTTGCATAGGCGTAAATAAGAACGTTTTAAGGTTTTTGTTAAAGTTTAAGAACCAGAATAACACTATTAATGCCATATACTTTAACGGGGTAGATAAGTTTAAGAGCTTGGTAGAGTCCAAATATGGACAAGATTGTTATAATGATATCATACGTGGAGGTTCGGATATTATTAAAATGGACATTTTATACTCCATAACAATTAATGAGTTTAGAGGAGATAGGAGTGTACAACTACGTATTAAAGATATAAGGATTTGATAATTGACCTTAAAAATTACTTATAAATTCAAAAGTTTTTTAAAAAAATATTGATATTTTTAAAATAATACTATATACTATATTAGAATTAAATATCATCAGGTTATATAACCTGATGATATTTTTTGAGGTGTAATTATGAAAAAAATATCCACAAAGAAAAAGAGGCAACAAGAGTTAAGCTTAACGATTAATGAACAACCCTTTTTAACTGATGAGGAATTAGCTGATTTGTTTAGTGTTAGCGTGCCAACTATTAGAATAGACAGGATAGAACTTGGTATTCCTGAGTTAAGAGAGAGAATTAGGAATGTTGCAGAAGACAGCTATTCCAAAGTTAAATCTTTGCACAGCAAAGAAATTATTGGCGAATTGTTAGATATTAATCTTGGAGAAAGCGGTATATCTATGCTTGAAACAGATGAAGGAATGGTGTTTGAAAAAACTAAAATTGTTCGCGGACACTATATATATTCATTTGCTGAAACACTAGCCATTTCTGTAATTGATGCTCATGCAGCTTTAGTCGGTGTAGCAAATATTAAATACAAGCACCCGGTATATGCAGGAGCAAAGCTAATTGCAAAAGCTGAAGTTATCAGGATTAAAGGTAACAAGTTTATTGTATGGGTAAAGATAAAGGAGAAACAAGTGGAAGTATTTAGGGGCAAGTTTATCCTTGTTTCACTTGAAATATAGAAATTTACTTCAAAAACCTGTGCGTAGTTGTAGGGGATTGATTTATCAAGTACTGTGAAGACTAAAACGATGCTCACCCCTACGATAGGATTATAGGTTGCTCAATAGGGCGAATTTATTTGAGGTTAATAAGGAGGATTCCAATGAATATAATAGTTGATGCCATGGGTTCTGATTATGGTCCCGGTGAAATAGTAAAAGGCTGTTTAGATGCTGCTAAGGAATTGGAAGTGACTATCATTATTGTAGGACAAGAAGAGATTATTAAGAAAGAACTTTCAAAGAAAATTGAGGGTTATTATGATGCTGTTAAAAGAATTAAAATTGTAAATGCATCTGAAGTAATTGATAATAGTGATACTCCAACAAAAGCTATTAAAGGGAAAAAAGATTCTTCAATGGTTGTTGGCTTAAAAATGCTTAAGGAAAGCAAGGGTGATGCTTTCATCTCTGCAGGTAACACCGGAGCACTGCTGACCGGTTCTTTATTATTAGTAGGAAGGATTAAAGGAATTGACAGGCCGGCATTAGCGCCTATTATACCTACGGATAAATCAAATGCAATTATTGTTGATGCAGGAGCAAATCTCGTTTGTAAAACAATTAACTATGTTCAGTTTGGAATAATGGGTTCTAAATATATGGAGAACATGCTCGAAATTAACAATCCTAAAGTCGCACTTGTGAATGTTGGAATTGAGGAGGGTAAAGGGAGCGATGTAATTAAAAAGGCATATTCTTCACTAAAGAAAATGGATATTAATTTTATAGGAAACATAGAAGCCAGGCAAATACCTGATGGTTATGCAGAAGTTATCGTTTGTGATGGTTTTGTCGGTAATGTGGTATTAAAACTAATTGAAGGCATGGCTATTACTTTTAATAAAAATATTAAGGAAATATTTATGACAAATATATTTACAAAGTTAGCTGCCCTTTTAGTAAAAAGTAGTTTTAAGAAATTTAAGAAAAGAATGGATTATTCTGAGCATGGTGGAGCTCCTTTTTTGGGCATAGACGGAATAGTAATTAAAATTCATGGAAGTTCAAAGGCGAGTTCTGTTTATCATGCAATATGTCAGGCATCTAAGTTTATTAAAACAGATGTCATATCGCAAATCAAAACTTCAATAGAAAAAACAGGAGGGGATATTGATTATGAAGATTAATAATACGGGTATAGCAGGAGTTGGAAGCTATTTACCTAAAAAAAGGCTTACAAATGCTGACCTTGAAAAAATGGTTGATACATCTGATGAGTGGATAATCGCTAGAACAGGAATAAAAGAGAGAAGGATAATAGAAGATGATAGCATTATGACATCGGACTTGGCAGCTGAAGCATCAATTAGAGCTTTGGATGATGCAAAAATGAAGCCTGAAGAGTTAGATTTAATAATAGTTGCAACTATAACACCGGATATGTTTACTCCTTCTGTTTCTTGCATAGTACAAAATAAAATAGGAGCAACAAAGGCGGCTGCATTGGATTTAAATGCTGCATGCTCAGGTTTTACCTATGGTATGACAATAGCAGACCAATTCATAAAATCAGGTTATTATAAAAACATTTTGCTTGTTGGTGCCGATTGCCTATCAAAAATAGTTAATTGGAAGGATAGAAATACTTGTGTGCTTTTTGGCGATGGTGCCGGAGCGGTTATACTTAAACCGGTATCTTCCGGGGAAGGAATTCTAAGTACCGATATAGGTGCAGATGGTTCGTTAGGGGACAAATTAACAGCAGCAGCATTTTTAAATAGTGAAATAGAGTCAGAAAAAAGAAACGGTGGTCCATTAAAAACCTTATGGATGGATGGGTCAGAGGTGTTTAAATTTGCGGTTAAAGCAATGGCAAAATCAACAGAGACAGTTCTAAATAAGATTGATAAAACAATTGGGGATGTTGACATGATTGTTCCGCATCAAGCAAATTCGAGAATCATAGATGGAGCGGCAAAGAGGTTAAGGATTTCTAAGGATGAGATATTTACTAACTTAGATAAGTATGGAAATATGTCTGCGGCTTCTATACCGGTTGCACTTGATGAAGCCGTTAAGCAAGGGGTCATTAAATCGGGAGATTTAATCATACTTGTTGGGTTCGGTGGTGGGCTTACTTGGGGTGCCGCAGCAATAAAATGGAGTTAATAATTAGGTGAAATATGGAGGATTCAATTTGAAAACAAGGATTTGTGACTTATTAGGAATAAAATATCCTATTATTCAAGGTGGTATGGCATGGGTTGCAACTGCAGAACTTGCAGGAGCAATAAGTAATGCAGGGGGCTTAGGGTTGATTGCAGCCGGAAACGCACCTGCAGATTGGGTAAGAGAACAAATAAAAAAAGCAAGAGAAATTACTTCTAATAATTTTGGAGTTAATATTATGCTACTCTCCCCATTTGTTGATGAGGTAATGAATGTGGTATATGAGGAGAGAGTTCCTGTTATTACTACCGGAGCAGGAAACCCGGGTAAGTATATTGGGAAATTAAAATCAGCCGGAATTAGGGTTGTGCCTGTTGTGCCAAGTGTGGCGCTTGCAAAGAAGATGGAGAGATCCGGAGTGGATGCTGTAATAGCAGAAGGAACAGAAGCAGGAGGTCATATCGGGGAATTGACAACAATGGTTCTGTTGCCACAAGTTTCAGATGCTATTTCAATACCGGTTATTGCAGCCGGGGGAATTGCGGATAGCAGGGGTGTAATAGCAGCATTTGCTTTGGGTGCTGAGGGGGTGCAAATTGGTACCAGGTTTATATGTTCAAAAGAATGTACTGTCCATGAAGATTATAAGGGTGCAATTATCAAAGCATCAGATAGAGATGCAGTTGTAACAGGCAGGTCCACAGGACATCCGGTAAGACTTTTGAAAAATAAATTGACAAGGGAATATGATAACTTAGAAAATCAAAAGGCAAGCTTAGAGGAAATTGAGGAATTTGGTAGAGGAAGACTTCAAGCTGCTGTATGTGATGGCGATATTGAATTTGGTTCTGTTATGGCAGGACAGATTTCCGGAATGATAAATGATCTAAAGCCTTGTAAAGAAATAATAGAAGAAATAGTAAGTGGTACATCTTCTATAATAGAAAGATTAAGTATGTATTTAGGGGGGAATTAGTATGGGTAAAACAGCTTTTTTATTTCCCGGACAGGGTTCGCAATCAGTTGGTATGGGAAAGGATATCGTAGAAGAATATCCTGTAGCTTCGAAAATATTTGACATTGCTTCCGAAGTGTTGGGTTTTGATATAAAAAAGATGATATTTGAAGGTGATGAGCAGACACTAAAAGCAACGGAAAACACTCAGCCTTCAGTGCTAACAGTAAGCATTGCAATTTTTGAAGCATTAAAAAAAGAAGGATTAAAAGCTGATGTGATGGCGGGATTAAGTTTAGGGGAGTATACTGCTTTAGTTGCATCGGGTGCATTAGATTTTTCCCGAGCTGTATCATTAGTCAGAAAGCGTGGAATATTTATGGAAGAAGCAGTTCCCTCAGGTGTAGGAGGAATGGCTGCTATAATTGCTCTTGACAGTGATGAAGTATCGGAGGTTTGTAGAGCTGTAAAAGATATCGGAATAGTAGAGCCTGCAAATTATAATTGCCCGGGGCAGATTGTTATCTCAGGAGAGGTAAAGGCATTGGAAAAGGCATGTACATTGGCTAAGGAAAAGGGAGCTAAAAGGGCAATTATTCTCCCGGTAAGCGGACCGTTTCACAGTAGAATGCTAAAGCCCGCAGGAGAGAGACTGGCAAACATCATTAATGATATTAGTTTTAGTGATTTAGGTATACCTGTTATTTCAAATGTAACTGCAGAGTACATTAAAGATAAAGATAATATTAAAGACCTATTGATTCGCCAGGTAAGCAGCCCTGTAAAATGGGAGCAAAGCATAAGAAGAATGATAGCTGACGGTGTTGACACTTTTATTGAAATTGGACCCGGTAAAGCGCTGAGTGGCTTCGTCAAAAAAATTGATAAAGCTGCTAATGTTTATAATGTTGAAAACATAGAAGAACTAAAAAATATTAAGTAGGGGTGTGATAATGTGGACTTTAAAGGTAAAACAGCAATAGTTACAGGTGCAGGCAGAGGTATTGGAAAAGTTATTGCTATGAATTTAGCTAAAAATGGTGCAAATATTGTTATTAACGATATACCTTCTTCTGAAGATGCGGATATTACTGCACGACAGATAAATGAGGAAGGGGGAATTGCAACAGTCTATAAATGTGATGTCAGAAGATTAGAAGATGTAGAAAAATTAGTTAAATATACCGTAGATAAATTTAGTTCAATAGACATATTAATAAATAATGCAGGAATAGCAAGAGACAAATTGATTCTGAGAATGAAAGAGGAAGATTGGGATGATGTAATAAGTGTTAATTTAAAAGGTGCTTTTAATTGTATAAAAGCAGTTGCGAGAACAATGATAAAACAACGCTCAGGTTCAATAGTTAATGTTTCTTCTGTGATTGGAGTTATGGGTAATATAGGGCAGGCTAATTATTCGGCTTCCAAGGCAGGCCTTATAGGGTTAACAAAATCAACTGCTAAAGAATTAGCAGCAAGGGGGATTACTTGTAATGCAATAGCACCAGGGTTTATTAGTTCTGATATGACTAGTAAATTACCGGATAATATTAAGGAAGAATATTTGAAAAGCATTCCCCTCGGAAGGCTTGGGACGCCTGATGATGTGGCTAATGCTATCTCTTTCTTGGTATCAAAAAATGCAAATTATATAACAGGTCAAGTTTTGCATATTGACGGCGGGCTTATTATGTAATATTATCTTATTGTAGATAATGAAATAATATATTACAAATTATTTTGGAAGGAGGTGAAATGCATGATATTTGAGAAAGTGAAAGAAATAGTTGTTGAGCAATTGGGTGTAGAAGAGGACGAGGTGACTATGGAAGCTTCCTTCATTGATGATTTGGGTGCAGATTCATTGGATATAGTAGAACTTATAATGGCTCTTGAAGAGGAGTTTGAATTGGAGATACCGGATGATGATGCAGAAAAGGTTGCCAGTGTGGGTGATGTGGTAGATTATATTAAATCCAATACTTAAAAAAAAGTCCCGGTTGTCGGGACTTTTTTTAAAATCCTTGTGAAATATTACGACAATACTTATGGATAAGCCAAGGACAAGATTATTCTTAAGTTTGTTAATTAAATAGATGTATTATAGTTTTTTATTATAGATAGTGTAAAAACTTTTATGAAA
>LSQX01230609.1_pt1 | contig 21236 bp, 18 predicted proteins | sample 654561 | NCBI WGS metagenome assembly LSQX01 (sample SAMN04489861, study PRJNA283612) | anaerobic digester metagenome | isolation source: 4 biogas reactors fed with cattle manure at either 37C or 55C with and... | place: Denmark: Kongens Lyngby | collected 2014 | reverse complement strand
ACTTTGACCTGCTGTCCGAACAGGTTTTTCTCTCCGTGGGCCGCCATCTCGTCTACGAGTTCGGCCATGGGAGAGGATGGTGTGATCGGAAAGATTGCAGCCACATCCGTAAATGCATAAGACACGTATGCTGCAGCAGTGTTTCCGTCCATGGTTTTCATTTGCTTTGCCATTATTTATTCTCCTTTATGGTTCTTTTTTACGAAAAATTCCACTGGCTTTTTCGTTACACTACGCTTTTTTCATTATAGTACAATTCCGCCTGCCATGCAACTTGAAACCCGCCCGCATCAATGCTTCTTCGATGCGGATCCGATGCTCCGCATCCCGCGTTTCGAGCACGAGCCGCAGGTAGACCGCATTCAGGCGTGTTTCCGGATCCGTGCGGTCATGGTAGACCGAGACCACGTTGGCGCCTTCTTCCGCAACGATCTTGGCCACGCCTTCCAGCTGCCCCGGCCGATCGTCCAGTTCCACGGTGATCTCCGAGGAGCGTCCCATTGTGGACAGACCCCTGCTGATCACCCGGGACAGGATCGTTACATCGATATTTCCGCCGGAGACGACGCAGACCACCTTTTTGCCCGCCAGCGGCAATCCCCCGTAGAGTACTGCTGCGGCTGCCGCCGCGCCGGCTCCTTCGGCGACCACTTTCTGGCGCTCCAAAAGCGTCAGCGTCGCTGCGCTGATTTGGTCGTCTGTCACTGTCACGATACGATCTACATATTTTTGACACAGCCCAAACGTGAGTTTTCCCGGCAGTTTGACTGCGATGCCGTCGGCGATGGTGGCTACCGCGGGCAGTGCGGCGAGGCTGTTGTTTTTCAAGGCTTCGGCCATGCCGGGAGCGCCGGCGGCCTGGACCCCGTATATTTTACATTGAGGACGGATACTCTTGATTGCCACGGCGATACCGGAGATGAGGCCGCCGCCGCCCACCGGTACGATCACCGCATCCGTTTCGGGCAACTGCTCCAGGATCTCCAATCCGATGGTTCCCTGCCCTGCGATCACCAGCGGATCATCGAAAGGATGGATGAACACATATCCTTTTTCTTCCTTCAACTCCAGGGCCCTACTATAGGCATCGTCGTATACGCCGCTTACCAGTTCCACCTGTGCGCCGTAATGCTTTGTCGCTTCGATCTTGGAGATGGGTGCGCCGTCCGGCAGACAGATCACAGACCGGATGCCGTTTTCCGATGCGCCCAGCGCCACGCCCTGGGCGTGGTTCCCCGCCGAACAGGCCACGACGCCCCGGGCTTTTTCTTCCGGGGACAGCTTTGAGATTTTGTTGAAGGCTCCTCTGATTTTGAAGGAGCCGGTCCGCTGAAGATTCTCCGCTTTGATATAGACATCGCATTCCGGGCTGAACCCCGTTGCCTCGATGAGGTCTGTCTTTCGAATGACTTTCTCCAGGGTTCGCCGGGCTTCCCGTATGTCCTTGATCGTAACCATATCCTACATGCCTCCTGTTTTTTTTGATTATATCACAGCGCCGCCACTGCTTCCAGCGTTGACAAGAGATAATGATTATCCTATAATCAACTCAACAAAACGACGTCTGAAGCAGAGGAGAATATCATGCGCTACGAAGAATATGCAAAGAAGCTTGCAAACGAGTATCTGAAAAGCGGCATCATCGACGGAAAACGTTTCCCGGACATCGAACTCTATATCGATCAGGTCGCCAAATCTCTCAATAAAGAGCTCCGGCTCTACGGCGATGGTGAAAAAACGCCGATCACCAAAGCGATGATCAGCAATTACACCAAGCACCGAATGATCCCGGGACCTGTGGGCAAACACTACACAAAAGACCACCTGATCTTCATGGCCCTGGTGTTCTATCTCAAGGAATGCTTCAGCATGGAAGAGATCACACGATTGATGAAGCCTCTGCTGGACAATTACAATTCCGATTGGGACGAGCCCATCGACTTCGCCAGCATGTATGCGGAGATCATCGATTTTGTCCGCAGCACGGAGGCAGACCTGCCCATCCGGTTGGAACAGCAGATCCGGGACGTAAAGAAATTTTTAGCCAACCGGGACGCAGCCGACGATGACACCTCGGAACTGATGATGCTCATTACGACGTTGGTGATGCGATCCAACGCCGAGCGGTTCATTGCAGAAAAGCTGCTGGATGAATATTTCGAAAAACTGAAAAAGGGCGGGAAAAAGAAATAGCGATCCGTTGACCGGGTTGCCCGGCAGACGGCATAGCATCAAAGAACAGAACTGGTACACAGTTGCTGTTCTTTATGCTTTTTGGGGCGGTCGGAGACCGTAGTATTGATAGTAATTCGTCCGGATCCGACCGTTGTAGAGTTTTCTGCGACGATCGGCAGGCCGTCCGAAGCGGCCTTCGAAAGAAGGATCTGCAGTGATCAAAAACAACGACCAGGTCGGATTCTCTCGAAGGAATCCGGACAGGAATCGATAGATATCGTTCAACTCCTTTTGCTGGCCGATCCGCTGACCGTAGGGCGGATTGGTGATCAACACACCGTATGGCTTTTCTGCGACAAAACGATGCAGCGGCGCGATCTTACAATCGATACAATCGTCCACGCCGGCCTCCAGCGCATTGGCCCTGGTCGCTTCCACAGCGTGCTTGTCCCGGTCGCAGGCAAGGATCTGCAGGGGCGTGTCGTGATCGATGGCTTCAAACGCTGCCTTTTTTTCTTCTTTCCAAAGCTCCGCGGGGATGGCCGGCCAGTCCTGGGCGGCAAAGGTGCGAGACAAGCCGGGCGCAATGTTTCTGCCCAGCATGGCCGCTTCGATGGCCAGCGTGCCCGAGCCGCACATGGGGTCCACCATCAGCCGGTCAGGCCGGAAAAAGGACAGCTGGACCAGCGCAGACGCCAGCGTCTCTTTGATGGGCGCTTCCACGTCCCGCACCCGGTATCCCCTCTTGTGCAGGCCGGTCCCGCTGGTATCCATCATGACCGTCACCTGATTCTTGAGAATGGAAAACCGTATGGGAAACAGCGGGCCCGTCTCCGGAAACCATTCCTGTTCATAGGTTTGCTGAAGGCGCTTGACCATGGCCTTCTTGATGATCGCCTGACAATCCGGCACACTGTGCAAGTCTGATTTGACTGAATTGCCCGACACCGTAAACTTCCCGTCGGGCGGAATCCATTCCTCCCAGGGAACTGCAGCGCAGTTCTGAAACAAATCTTCAAAACTGAGCGCTTCGAACTCGGCCATTTTGATGTAGACGCGGTCTGCACAGCGAAGCCACAGATTGGAGCGAACCACACCTCTTTCATCTGCGGTATAGGTGATGCGGGCATCTCTGGAATCGGTGACCCGATAACCCAACCTTTCCACTTCCCGTTTCACCACTGCCTCCAGCCCGAAGGTGGCCGTTGCGATCAAATCCAGTTTTGACATCTTCTCTCCTTTGCAATCAACCCGTGAAATCATTGGTCCGAAACTCCTTGATATTGCATTATACTACGATTCTGTGCTACATTGTCTCCATCGGCAGAACTTCTGTCGGGATCGGATAAAATGGATCATTCCTCGAGCACAATCAAATCGAAACGCACACTTTCCAAGCCGACGTGGATCCTGTCGGCGGTTTTGCCGATCCTTCTGATCCTCTTGCTCGGCTTTTTGAAAGCCCATCCAAAGATCCTGGAAAGCATCTTTCACCGTTTTACAATCCCCGTTCGATCCGCACTGACGCAGTTGACATCACCCATTCCTTTTTCGCTGACAGAGATCCTGTGGATCCTCCTGGTCTTCTGGAGCATCCTTCACATTATTAGAGGGTTCTGGTCGATCTTAAAGAAAAAAGAAAAGGGTCCTGCCCTGTTCATCCGCATGGCTCGCGTGGCAATCCTGGGCCTTTGGTTGCTGGCCGGCCTGTCCTGGCTCTGGAACATCGGATACTACGTGCCCGGCCTTCCCGAGGCACTGCACCTGGAGCGCGGAGATATTTCCGATGAAAACCTGGAACAGACAGCGCTTTATTTCGCCGGGATCCTGATCGATCACGCTGACGATATCCGGCGAAACGAGGCCGGCTTGTTCGACCATCAAGCGAAAGACTTCTTTCCGGAAGCGCCGACGATCTACGATTCTCTGGAACAGGCGTTCCCCGTATTGAAATTCCCGGACGCAAACCCGAAAAAACTGCTTTTGCCCAAAGTGCAAAGCTACATGGGATTTTCCGGATTTTACTCTCCGTTTACGGGCGAAGCCAATATCAATACCGATATTCCGCTCAGCAGCCAACCTTTTACCATTGCCCACGAAATGGCTCATCAGCGTTTTGTCGCATCCGAAGACGAAGCGGACTTCCTGGGTGTCATCGCCTGCCTGTCTTCGGGCCGGCCGATCTATGTCTATTCCGGCGCATTGGCGGGGCTGAAGATGCTGGCCGGGCCGCTCGGTGCGACCGATCCGCAAGCCTGGTCTGCCATTGCGGAGACACTGCCCGCAGAAGTGGCCGCCGACTGGAACAGCAGCATCGAATACTGGGCCCAATTCAAAACACCTCTGGAGGAATGGTCCGGAGATGTTTATGATACCTATTTACGATCTCAGGATCAGGAACTGGGCATCCGTTCCTACGGCGCCTGCGTAGACCTTCTGGTGAACTATTATTCTTCCGATATCCTGGTGAACCCGTATTCGGAATAGACCGGATCGCAGGAACCGTCTGCCATATAGCTGACAAATTTTGCAGCTTCCTGAGGGTGGGGCGACGTGTTGACAGCCGCCAGTGAATAGATGGCGATCCGCTCTTCGCTCCCTTCCTCCGAAGACGGCTTGGTCATCAGGTCCAGTCGACTTTCCTGCAGGAGCAGATCGTTCTCGTTGGGGTTTGCCGAACCGGTCACGTTCCCGTCCAGCCAATTCATATACAGCGGGTCATCGGACAAATAGACATCGCAGCGGTACCCTGCCTCGATCATGGCAGCCAGGGTGGCGCCCTCATCGTAGGTGATGCGCACCTCAACACCCGGATAATACGTACTGTACATATGGGCTACGGTGACGGCCACTTCAAAAGCGGCATCCGGAGCAAAAAAGTCCAATGTGATTTTTTCTTCCGCTGCAGATTCGGCCGGCTTTCCGCATCCCCCCGATGCGAATATCATCAAGACCGCAAGCAGGATCGCTGTGCTTCGTTTCCGTAACTTCCTCATGTTCATGCGTTCTCCGATATCCCTTCTGAAAAATCCCGGTTGCGCAACTTGCCAATCGCCCGGCTACGCTATAGAATGGTACAGACTATTTTATACCATAATTTACGAAAGGTTCGCAACCGTTCATGATAAAAAAACTATCAGCATCCATCAGAGAATTCAAAAAAGACACCCTGCTGTCTCCGCTTTTTATCATGGCCGAAGTGTTGCTGGAAGTATCGATTCCGCTGATCATGGCCGATTTGGTCGACCGGGGCGTCGAAGCGGGAAACATGGATCACATCTTGAACAGAGGGTTCCTCCTGGTGCTTTTGGCCCTCCTGTCCCTCTTCTTCGGAGTGCTGGCCGCCAACGCGGCGGCCAGAGCATCCGCGGGATTTGCCAAGAATCTCAGGCAGGATCTTTTTCACAATATCCAAGCGTTTTCATTCTCCAATCTGGACAAATACTCCTCTTCGAGTCTGATCACCCGTATTACCACCGATGTGACCAACGTCCAGCAGGCCTTTATGATGTTGATCCGCATGGGCGCCAGGAGCCCTGCAATGCTGGTGTTCGCCATGATCATGGCGTTTCAGATCAACGGCCGTCTCGCGCTGATCTATCTGGCTGTGCTGCCGTTCCTGGCAGGCGGTCTCATTTTTATCATGAGAAATGCGCTTCCGATTTTTGAAAAGGTGTTCCAAACGTATGATGTTCTGAACCGTGTGGTCCAGGAAAACCTGAGAGGCATTCGCGTGGTCAAGAGTTTTGTGCGGGAGGATCATGAGATACAAAAATTCTCCGACACCTCGGAGACTTTGTACCGCTATTTCGTGAAGGCGGAACATTTCCTTGCCGGCACAATGCCCCTGATGCAAGCCAGCGTATACAGCTGCATGCTCCTGATTTCCTGGGTTGGTGCCAAGCTTATCCTCAGCAGTGAGATGAGCACCGGCCAGCTCATGAGCATGATCACCTACACCATGCAGATCCTTATGAGCCTGATGATGCTCTCCATGGTTCTGGTCATGTCCACGATCTCCAGAGCGCCCGCCGTACGGATCACGGAAGTGTTGGACGAGAAACCCTCCATCACACAGAAAGAGAATGCTGTCGCGCAAGTGCGCGACGGATCCGTTCGTTTCCGCAACGTATCTTTCAGCTACACCGGAGACGCTTCCTCTCTGTGTCTTTGGCCAATGGATTTGACGATCGAATCGGGACAGACCATCGGGATCATCGGCGGGACGGGCAGCGGCAAGAGTTCTCTGGTCCAACTGATCCCGAGGCTGTACGATGTGACCGACGGCGCTGTACTGGTCGGCGGGACCGATGTGCGGGATATCGATCTCAAGACGCTCCGGGTCAATGTGGCCATGGTGCTTCAGCGCAACACGCTGTTTTCCGGCACAGTGGAAGAAAATCTTCGTTGGGGAAATCCGGATGCAACGGCGGAAGACCTGGCGCGGGCGTGCGAACTGGCCCAGGCCGACGGCTTTATCCGCCGGTTCGAGCACGGATACGACACTCGCCTGGAACAAGGAGGCACCAACGTATCCGGCGGGCAAAGGCAACGCCTTTGCATCGCCCGCGCCCTCCTGAAAAAGCCGAAAATCCTGATCTTGGATGATTCCACCAGCGCGGTGGACACCCAAACAGAGGCCCGGATCAAAGAAGCGCTGCGCAATGAAATGCCGGATACCACAAAACTGATCATCGCCCAGCGGATCTCCTCCATTCAGGATGCGGACCGGATCCTCGTTCTGGATAATGGCCGCATCAGCGGATTCGGCACACACGATGAGCTGTTGGTTCAAAATACTGTTTATCGTGAAGTGTATGAATCTCAGACAAAAGGAGGCGACTTCGATGTCTCAGCCTAACAGGCCCGGCCCCAGGCACAACCCGGCCGCACAAGGCCGGATCCGCCTGGATAAAGACAGCTTTCAAACGTTGAAGCGCGTCCTGGGTTACGTCGGAGGATCTTATCGTGCCCGATTTGTGATCGCATTGCTCTGCATCGCCTTCAGTGCGTTGGTAAGCGTGGCTTCCGCCATGTTTCTGCGGGTGCTCATCGACGACTATATCACCCCGCTGCTTCTGGTGAACGAGCCCGATCTGGGGAACATGGCCAACACCATCGGAAAGATGGGATTGTTGTATGCTGCCGGAACTGTTTCCGCATTGATCTATCAATTCAACATGGTGACCATTTCCCACGGCGTACTGAAAACCATCCGGAATCGGATGTTTTCCGCCATGCAGCACCTTCCGCTCCATTACTTCGATACACACGCTCACGGGGATGTGATGAGCCATTATACCAATGACACCGATGCCATGCGGCAAATGCTGTCTCAGAGCATTCCCCACGTCTTTTCTTCTCTGCTGACCATCCTGTTCGTCCTGGCTGCCATGATCGTGCTCAGCCCGCTGCTGACCGCCCTGGTCCTGGGAATGGTCGTGGTGATTTATCAGGTGACGGCTCGGATCGGCGGAAAGGCCGCCGAGCATTTCAAAAGACGCCAGAAGGTACTGGGCGAAGTCAACGGCTTCGTGGAAGAAATGATCAACGGGCAGAAAGTGATCCAAGTTTTTTCGCGGGAAAAAGCTGTGATGCAATCCTTTCACAACTTGAATCACGAGCTCTTTGAACAGACGGCCAGAGCAAACCGCTACGGCATCGTTCTGATGCCGATCCTGGGCAATCTCGGCAATCTGCAGTACGTTTTGATCGCAGTGGTCGGAGGAATGCTGGCCATGGGCGATAGCCCTGCCCTCACCCTGGGCGGACTGGCCTCTTTTTTGACGCTGTCAAAAAATTTCAGCAATCCCGTCAGCCAGATCTCTCAGCAGATCAACTCCGTGGTCATGGCGCTGGCCGGTGCCCGGCGCGTTTTCTCTCTGATGGACGAAGCCCCCGAAGAAGACCGGGGCTATGTGAGCCTCGTGCAAGCAGCCCATCGGGCAGGGCAGCTGACGGAATCCGAGGGGCCGGATCACCTGTGGGCTTGGAAACAAGTGGATGAAGAAGGCAACGTGCGGTTGACGGAGCTTGCCGGAGACATCCGCCTAAACGGCGTGGATTTTGCTTATGAAACAGGGAAACCGGTCCTCCATGGCATCGATCTGTACGCAAGACCCGGTCAAAAAATCGCATTCGTCGGATCTACGGGCGCGGGAAAAACCACGATCACGAATCTGATCAACCGCTTTTATGACATACAGCAGGGGGAAATCCTCTTCGACGGGATCCCTGTTCAAGATATTCGGAAACCGGATCTGAGACGATCTCTGGGTATGGTACTGCAGGACACCAGCCTTTTCAGCGGCACGATCATGGAAAACATCCGGTACGGCCGTCCCGACGCCACCGATGCGGAAGTGATCCGCGCCGCAAAACTGGCCAATGCCCATGGATTTATCAGCCGCTTGCCACGGGGCTATGAGACAGAGATCTCAGGGACCGAGAGCGAACTGTCTCAGGGGCAATGCCAATTGATTTCCATCGCCCGCTGCGCCATAGCCGATCCGCCGGTGATGATCCTGGATGAAGCCACCAGCAGCATCGACACCAGGACAGAACGATTGATCCAGAAAGGGATGGATCGCCTGATGGAAGGGCGGACGGTATTCGTGATCGCCCATCGCCTGTCCACGGTTCGGAACGCCAGAGCCATCCTGGTACTGGAAGAAGGGAAAATCATAGAAAGAGGCGACCATGATGACCTGATCGCCCAAAAGGGAAAATATTATCAATTGTACAACGGCGTGCTCAGCCCAACGCCACATCCAGAATCATCATAAGCACAAAGCCCAGGGCCGTGCTCACTGTTCCAATGTTGGAGTGAGGATCGGCCTGAGCCTCGGGAATCAGTTCCTCCACCACGACGTAGATCATTGCACCGGCCGCAAAAGCCAGGATGTAAGGAAGAACCGGTATGATCAGACCGGTCAGCGCCAGGGTGATCAACGCGCCCACCGGTTCCACGATACCGGACAGGAACCCTAACGAAAAAGCCTTTTTGCGGCTGAGTCCCTGCCCGATCAGCGGCATGGAGATCACGGCACCCTCAGGGATGTTCTGCAAAGCGATACCGATGGACAGTGCGAAGGCCGCAGCAGCCGACATTTCGACTTCGCCACTTAAAAATCCCGCGAATACGACACCCACAGCCATCCCTTCAGGAATGTTATGCAGCGTCACCGCCAGCACCAGCATGGTGGTTTTTCGTAAGTGAGCTTCTTTTCCTTCCGGCTCCTCCGAATTGACATGCAGGTGAGGAATGAGCGTATCAAGGAAGAGCAAAAATCCGATCCCCAGCAGAAATCCGACCGCTGCCGGCAACCAGGGGATCACGCCCTGCTCTTCCGCCATATCGATGGCAGGAATAATCAAAGACCAAACCGAAGCAGCAATCATCACGCCGGAAGCAAAGCCCAGCATCATTTTCTGGAGAGAGGGTTTCAACTGCTCTTTCAGAAAAAAAACAAAACTCGAGCCGACAACGGTGCCCGCCAAGGGAATAAAAACACCGATGATCACCAATGTAAAGTCATTCAAATCAAGTCCCCTCATGTTCCTGTTCGTTCAAAGCAAAGGCAGCATTGTGTTTCATCCGTCCGGCTTTTCTTTCAATAGAGGTCGATCTCGCCGAGCGCGATGGCTACATGTCCCATCATAGAATTAAAATCGAAGACGGGCAGGCCGACAGCTTTGCTGATCCTCTTGGCATAAGGTGGCAGATCGGTGCATTCCAGCACGATGGCGCCCATGTCCGGGCATCGCTTGATCCCTTCTTCCGCCACGCCGATGATTTCCCGGCTCACGATCTCAATATCGAAGGCTTCGTCGGGCTGCTCGAAGATCTTGCTCCACTCCGGCGCATTTTCCAGGCCCATTACTTCTATCTTCATGGCTTCGGTGATCCCGCAGGCTCGAAGATGCGTTTCCGTCAACGCCGACTTGTTGGCTGTAATGACGCCGACCGTCCGTTGATATCCGATCATGGACTGGACAAAAGGAACCTGAAGCAATGCCGAAGTAAACACCGGCACGGTCAAGGCTTCGGCCAATTCTTTCTGGAAAACCGCATTGAAGCCGCAGCTGGTGGTAATGGCTCGGATGTCTTCTTTTTCGATCATTTCTTTGGCGATCCGGATCATATCTGCCAGTACCGCCTGGCTGGGATGGGTGATCACGGTCTGCACATTGGCCCCTTTCACATGGACCATTTTTACGGGGAACGGATAGGATTCAGGATTGGTGCTGTTGCCCGGCATGGTCTCCAGCTGCATCAACCCCTGGGGCACATGTCCCGCTTCCCATCTGAGAATAAGAATCTTTGGTTTATTTTCCATGGAATCCTCCTGCGAAATACGTTCTGCATCGTAGCGTTTCATCGTCTTTCTATTTCAGTATACCGCATCCCTTTATGATGTCAATTTGACTTTCGCCCCTGATACGCTTTATAGCCGCATAACCGGAAAAGTATTCATTTTACCTTGCTACTCCTCCCCCTCTCCAGTACTATTTAGTGTATAGTAGAAATAGAAGCTGAATTCTATTGCAAAGGAGGTCATAATGAATCGCAAAAGAAATCTGTCCGTTTTACTGACTCTTTGTATTATTCTGGTGTCCGTAACAGCAGGATATGCGGCAACCTTTACCGACATCTCCGAGAATCCTTATAAAGACTCCATCGAAAAAATGTCCGAGCTGGGCATCCTGGATGGCGTTGGATATGGACGTTTTGAGCCGGATGGCGAACTGAACCGGGCAGCCGCAGCCAAAGTGGCGGGATATCTGCTGGGATACTCGGAAGCAGAGGCCGAAGAAGCTGCAACCTGGGACCCCCTGTTCGGAGATGTGCAGGGAACCAGCCATCAATGGGCGCTGGGCTGGATCAACCTGATGGCCGAAGACGGCATTTTGCTGGGTGTGGGTGATCAAACCTATGCGCCTGGCGCGCCTCTTCAAATGGCGCACTGGCTGACGATCCTGCTGCGGGTCACCAAGCACGAAACGCCGGGGATGGCCTGGCCCGATGATTACAACGACAAAGCAGAAGAATTGGAACTGACTGCCGGTCTGCCCTATGTGGCAGCCAAAACGATGAATCGGGGCGAAATGGCAAAAATGTCCACAACGGCAATCTACGATGTGGCACGGCCCGACGGCAAGCTGATTATCGATATCGTGGACTTCAAACCCGCAGAGTCGGAACCACCTGCTTCGGAGGATCCTTCCGCTTATAACGATGGAAAGTTGAACCTGACGGCGGATCGCACCTATGTCAACAACGGGGGCGGGAGAACGATCCGGCTCACGGCAACCGCTACCTACGGACCCAACAACCTGCCTGCCGCCGGTGCACAAATACAATTCTTCGCTGATGTGGAAGGCAGTCCGAGGATCGGACAGCTTTCCGATCAGGAAGTGATTGCCAATGCGCAGGGAATCGCATCGACGACCTACACGACGCTGGCGCAGGACAACAATAAGCAAATCTCCTTCCTGGCCAACATGGCTACCGACGGGGATTGGATCGAAGAGCATCTCTCTGTACTGTCTTCCGACAGCGCTGCAACGATAAGCGGCCGAGTGGTCAACCCCTTCACCGGCACACCCCCGACAAATGCGGAAGGAGGGATTTCCGCGGGATCCAATTATATAGCGGTCAATATTTCTTCGGACGGATCCTATGCCGCAGCAGTTCCCCAGGGCAACTATCACGTTCATTTCAACTTCAATGTTGCGGGCAGCGTTCCCCACAGCGGTGATTTTACGGGATCTCATTTCGACCTAAAGAGCAACGGCGATATGCGATTCAGCATCCAGAAGAATTTCATCGCCGGAAATACCTACACACTTTCATCTGAAATGGGCATCCTTACAGGCATTCCCGGCAGGATCGGCCCCAATGCAGACCTCTACCCCACCGTCATGGGAACAAACGACACGGTCATCGCCCGAACCAACAGCGAAGGCCGCTTTATGACCGCACTTCCACCGGGTCTCTATGTGTTATATAACGGGACAGGTGCAGCACTGAAATCCAACATTATTGTCGAAAAAGGGAAAGTGACTGAGTTGGGTGCGTTCTAGATATGCACCGAATAAAGACTCTTTCCTGAAAAATCCAAAGCCCGGGGACCGATTGGTCCCCGGGTTTTGTTTCTAAAAGATATGCTTGACAGCAATCCTCCGTGTCCGTACTATGTTAGTAATTTAGTAAACTAGTAATTTATTCATTAACAAAGACGCTCCTATTCCGGAAAATCAGGAGAAACGAAATGAAAATACCGACAACACTCAAACACAAGCCGGTGATCGTCGCCGATCACTACGAAAACATCGACGGCCGCTTCGCCTACAACACCGATGCAAAAGGGCTTTCTCTGGGATTGGCCCAGTGGAACGACAGGGGCAAAGTGGATATTTCCGCAAAGGTATGGCGCTACACGGGTGAAAAATGGTCGAGACAGTCCGAAGAATTGCCGCTCCACAGGATCCTGGACCTGGCGATCTTCATCTGCAGCGCCCAGAAACACTTCCGCGAAGCCTATCGCTTCCCGGATCTCTACGATCCCGAAAACCCCCTTCTCGAACGTGTGGGGCTCCAGGGAGACGCCATGACCGTGTCGGTCTGTACTGACAACGAAAAAATCGGCGAAGACATTCGGCTGGTTCGAGATGCACTGTCCAAGGACGATGAGCTGCTGAGTGAGCGATTTGCAGTACTGGCCAGATCGTTGAAGCAATTGGGATACTGAGGTTATTCGTAACGCAAGGCTTCGATGGGATCGAGCCTTGCTGCTTTTCTTGCAGGATACAGGCCGAAAAACATACCGACCACTGCAGAGAAGCCTACAGCGAGCAGGATCATCATGGGGTCGATGATCAGCGCCACGCCGGCGATGCCCATGCCGATGGCGGCGATCCCGATGCCAAGCAGCGTGCCGATCATGCCGCCGATGGCGGCCAGGATCATGGATTCGATCAGGAATTGGGTCAGGATATCCTTTGTCCGGGCGCCCAGGGATTTTCGGATCCCGATCTCCCGGGTCCGCTCCGTTACGGAAACCAGCATGATGTTCATGATGCCGATCCCGCCTACGACCAGAGAGATCGCAGCGATGGCGCCAATGGCGATGGACAGCGTGCCCAGAACCGAGTTGATCATATCCATCTGCACTTCTGCCGATTCAAACCGGTAGAATTCGGGGACCTTATCCTTGATCCTCGCCAGATATCGCACGATTTCACCGCCCAGTTGCGTTTGATCCTTGTCTCCGTTGATATAGAGCTCCAGATAAGACGTGGAGTCGTCAACGGTTTGGAGAAGCGAGTACGGGATATAGGTCGTGTAGGATTCGCCGGTGTTCAGCTGATCAAAGAGACTGGCTTCCTTCCGAAAAACGCCTACAACCGTCAGGTCCCGGCTTTCGCCGTTGAGGGTCACTGTGAACGTTTCGCCTACGCTGTCCGATTTGTTGAAGAAATACCCGGAGGCCGCTTCGTCGATGACGATCCGGTCTCTCTTTCCGTCCAGATCGCTCTGGTTGATCATCCGTCCGTGGATCATCTCCATGTGGTAAAACTTATTATAATCGGCGGCGACCCCGGTCATGCCCAGTTTGCCCCGGACCCGGCCCACTTTTGTTTCACTGGAAGCGGATATAGACGGAGCCACATAGAGGATGTCATCGGGAAACCGCGCTTGCAGTGCCTCGATGTCTTCGGGCAGGATCAGATCCGCATATTGGATCGGCTGGTCACGCACCGCTTCCCAGTTCAGGTATACATACATGTTGTTCATGCCGAAGCTTTGAAATTCCTTGCTCACCACCGCCTCGGCGCTGGCGCCGATGGAGGTGATGGCGATGACGGAGCTGATGCCGATAATAATGCCCAGCATGGTCAGGAACGAGCGCATCTTGTTCATTTTAATGGAGGAAAGCGCCAGCTTGATGTTTTCCGTTAAAAGCATCAGGACACCCCCTTCAGGTTCTCGTCCTTGATGACGGAACCGTCTTTAAAAGTGATGATGCGGTCGGTGAACTCCGCCACATCCCGCTCATGGGTGACGATGATCACCGTGTTTCCCTCTTTTCTGTTGAGCCGGGCAAAGATCTCCATGATTTCTTCCGACGAATGGGAGTCCAAATTGCCCGTAGGTTCATCGGCCAGAATGATTTGAGGGCAATTGGCCAATGCTCTGGCGATGGCGACCCTCTGCTTTTGTCCGCCGGACAATTCGTTGGGCATGTGGTGGGCCCGATCGGTCAGGCCTACTTGTTCCAGAAGTGATAGCGCCATTCCGGTCCGTTCCGATGCTTTCACTTTGCCGTAGATCATGGGCAACTCCACGTTTTGCAGCGCGCTGGTCCTTGGAATCAGGTTAAAGGACTGGAAAACAAATCCGATTTTTCGGTTTCGGATCTCGGAGAGCTCGTCGTCGGTCTTCTCGCCGACATCGATCCCTTCCAGATAGTAATATCCTTCCGTCGGACGGTCCAAACATCCTAAAATGTTCATCAGCGTGGACTTTCCCGAACCGGACGCCCCCATGATCGCAATGAATTCGCCTTGCGTAACGCTGAGGGATATATTGTCCAGCGCCTTCACCGACAGGTCGCCGTTTTCGTACAGCTTGGAAAGCTTCTCGATTTTAATGATCTCTTCGTTCATATCGATTTCCCTCCTTACTGCAAGGAGAGGACGAGTACTTCCATACCGTCGGCCAAGTCGAAGGTCGGGCTCAGGACCACAAGGTCTCCCTCTGAAAGGTCCCCTGAAGCCACTTCCAGATAGAAATCCCCCTCGATGCCCGGAGTAAAAGCTACCCTCTTGATAAACGTATCCTGAAGCGTCAAAACATAGGATTCTCCGGTCTCAGGGTCTTCCAGGACAGCATCGATGGGAACCGTCATTGCCTGTTCCCGACGCTCGATCAGGATCCTGGCTTTCGCCGTTACGCCGGCGATCAGGCCGCTTTCGTCTTGATTCACGTCGATTTGGACGGGGATCACCATTTCTTTGGAGGAAGCATCCTTCTGTTCCCCCGTTGGAGAGATGCGGCTCACAGTGCCCTGTACACTGTTATTGCCCAGAACATCCGCAGTGATGGTCACCGCCTGCCCTTCCTTAATCTTTCCAATGTCGTACTCGCTGATCTTTACATCCATCTTCATTCTGGTCAAATCTTCCACGACGAACATGGGCTTGTTGTCTTCCGTGTCGTTGGCGTAGCGCCCCAGGTTTACATTCACCCGGGTGACGGTGCCGGAGATCGGACTGCGGATGTTGGTCTTTTCGGCCACATCAAAAGAAGCCGCAGTGATCCGGGCGTTGTCATACGCATTTTTCGCACGGATATAATCGGCTTGGGATAAGGCCCCTTCCTGATATAGCAGTTGAGAGGTTTCGTAATTGAAACGGGATTCTTCCAGCGCGTTGGCTGCCTTCCGGTATTCTTCCAGAAGGTCTTCCCCGTCCAGAACAGCCAGCACTTGTCCTTTTTCGACCAGGTCCCCTTCTTCCACAAGAATGGAAATGATCTCGAAATTCAAAGATGATACGACTTCTGCAGATTGCGCGCCGGAGATGACGCCGTTGACGGCGACCGCCTGTTCCAGGTCCATTTTCTCTGCGGTGCCTGCCGAGACCTGAGGCAGCATAGCCCCCTTCCCCAATATGCCCGGAAGAAGCATGAGAGAAAGGAGCACAAATGCGATACTGCCGAAGATAATGATTTTCTTCTTCGATTTGAGCTTCCCTTTTTTGGATGGTTTCCCAACGGAAAGTTCCCCGGCTTCCGCCGGAGTCCTATCTTTTTTTCTTTTAAACATGCTATCCCCCCCCCTGATATTTCAAAACATAAAAATTTGTTTGTGCATCTACAATCCGGCCAGGTCCTCGGTGAATTCCTCTGAAAATCGAGTCACCCCTACGCGGTGAACATGACCTGTCATGAATACCGATTCATCGGGCAGGATCTCGATCTTCAACTGGCCGCCGGGCATATGCACGGTCACGTTCCGGTCCACGAGCCCAAGCTTGTAGGCAGCGCTGGCAGAAGCGCAGCTGCTGGTGCCGGAGGCCAGGGTATAACCGGCGCCCCGTTCGTAGATCTCGATCCGAATGTTGCTCCGGTCCAGGACCTCCAGGAGCTGCATATTGATCCTGTTGGGGAAGTTCTTGGAATGCTCCACATGGGGCCCCAGCTCGCAGGCCAGCTCTTTGCTGATCTCCTCCATGGGAATCACGCAGTGGGGATTCCCGATAGAAACGCAAGTGACTTTATAGGTGTTCCCGTTGAATTCCATGGGCTCATCGATGACCATCCTGTCCGGTCCGGCCACAGGGATCTCCACGCTGCGGTAGGTGGTTTTGCCCATCAGGACTTTCAAATAGTCACCGGATTCGTTCAGAAACTCCACCAGGACCTCTCCGCCCAGGGTGATGAGCGTAAATTTTTGCTCGGTCACATATCCGGCGTCCTTCAAATATTTTGAAAAGATGCGCACACCGCTGCCGCTTTTCTCGGCTTCTCCGCCGTCGGGATTGAAGATCCGCACGACAGGCTTACCGTCTCTGAATTCCGGCCCGTAGAGGATCCCGTCGGATCCCACGCCGAAATTCCTGTCACAGATGAGTTTGATGCGCTCTTCGTTCAACTCCATCGGATTGAACTTTGGGTCGTAGACCAGATAATCATTTCCCAATGCATGATACTTATGTACTTCCATTTTGTTGAACCTCCTTATCGGCAAGCAGCCGACTTGATCTATAAACAGTGCGATTGCGCCCGTTCTGCTTCATTCTAACCTTGCAGTCTTAAATATTCAAGGAGAAAGGAATTGCAGCATGTGTTGAATCGCGTTCGAATCCAAAATCCTGTCAGATGAAACACGATACCGGATCGTTACACTGCTGCTTTCTTACAGCTATTGTGTCGGAGCCCTGGCCAGGAAGTTGGACATCACAGAAACGGCTGTTCCCCGGCATTTGAAAATTCTGCGGGCGGCCGCCGACAGTCTTGGGGTTTTATCGCAAACACCACAGGCAGAGCCCGCATGATGCGATCCTTCTTTGCCCATCCACGGATATCAACATTGTAAAGGAGTATCAAAAAGTGAGCAAACCAATCATTGAAGTGGAGGGGTTACGCAAAGATTTCGGAGATTTCCAGGCGGCGAAAGAAAAATGATCGAGAAACAATGGGATCAGAATGCGCCGATGGCTTCGACTAAAGTCGTATTCTCTGCGCTTGTCCCCACAGTAATGCGATAAAAGTTCGGAAGCCAAGTATGTGAAAGATCGCTGATCAGGATACCGGCTTCTTTCAGGCGCAGTGCAAAATCGGTCTGCTCGGTTCGCACGAGAAGAAAATTCGCCTCGCTGGGGAAAACCTCCATTCCCAACTGAAGCAATTCCCCGGCAAGCCGATCCCGCTCGAGGACTGTCCTTGCCGCGCAATCCAAGGCGTACGTTCGATCTTCGACCGCAGCCAGCGCCCCTCTGCATGCAAGTCGGCTGATCGGTCCGTCCGCCGTTTTTAATTCTTTCAGGAAATAATCTCCGCCGATCATCCAGCTGATATGCAACCCGGCCAACCCGAAAGCTTTGTCCAATGTGCGCGTCACCGCAAGGTTCGGACAGGTCGGAACCAGATCCGCAAAGGTCTGATGGCTGTATTCATACCCGGCCTCGTCCACGATCACAAGATTGTCGTCATTTTTCAATAGCTTCTTCAACTCTTCCCGGGAGATCAGCATTTGACCGGTAGGATTGTTGGGATGTTCCATCAAAAAGAGACCGGTACCGGAAGAAAACGCCGTCCAGTCGATTCGAAACGCAGGGGGGATCAACTGCTTGCGAACGACGCGACTTCCTACGTACCGCGCACTCCCGATACAACGCAAAGTTGTAGGGTTCATCACGACAACATCTCTGCCTTTCGACATCCGACAGATCGCTTTTTCCAATAGATAATCCGTCCCGGGGCCCGGAATCACCCGTTCCGGATCCGACCCGCAATATTCGGCCAGCGATTGCTTTAGCGCACGGATCTCATCCACTCCGGTATAGCGGTTCAGGTTCCCCGGATCTTTCGATAATGCTTCTGTTACGTTCGGAGAAGGCGGATAGGGGCTTTCGTTTGAACTCAGATCGATCAAAACCGCACCTCCATGGCAATTTCCTCGCGATAGCCGATCACGACACGAATCTCTCCCGACAGGGCCCGATCGACGCTTTCGTCTCCCGTATCGACTCTCAGACTTTCCAGAGCACCCACCTTGTCCAATGTACTTACCACGATAATATTCTCTTTGCCCACACGTTCCAGAACCGGTGCGGATATTTGCCGGCTGCCCCGGCCGAGAATAAATCCGTTGCCGCCGATAGGTGTGACGACGATTTTCATTTTTTTGTATTTGTCATACAGCAACAGAAGATCTTTTTCGTTGATATCCTCTCCGATCAATTTTCCGTCCAGAACCGCATCGATCCCAAGCAATGTTTTTTTCTGGCCCAGTGCATCGGCAATTGTTTTAAGCGTCGTACCCGGTCCCAGAACATATACCGTTTCGGAATCCATGGTTTCAATTATATATGCGGCGACCTCGCTCTTATTGTCACGGGCTCCGCTGCTCACATCGGAAGCCGATTTCGTGCCTTGCAAAAGATGCTGAATGTCAGGGACCCGCACGTACCCGTACAGCTTCGCCACCAGCCGGTTATCGGCAAATGCCTCTTCGTCGATATCCAGGACTTCTTTCTCCACGAACGCGTCTCCGAAACTGTCGATCATTTCCGCAGCCGCTCGCGCAGAAAATGTAAAGACGGAGCTGAACATTTTAACCCCGGAAGGAATCGCTATGACCGGGATCTTCAGCCCGACGGCATCCAGAACGTCTCTCGCCGTTCCGTCGCCGCCCACAAATGTCAGAAGGTGAATATTTTCTTCGATCACTTCATGTATGATTCTTTTGGTGTCCTCCGCACTCGTCTCCCGTCCGATTGTCCCCATTACGCGATATTCAAAAGAAAAATCTTTCAGGTAATCTTCCCCCATCATTCCCGGCGCCGTTATGAAATACAGATCTTTTCTTGTCACGCGGGCCAGCACATCCCGGATCCGTTCCGGGGCTACCGGCTGTGAGCCCAGAGACAATGCCTTCCGATACATATCGCCGTCTGTGCCTTTCAATCCGACACTTCCGCCCATTCCTGCCCGTGGATTGACGATCAATCCGATTTTGACCATTTTCTTTCCTCCTTGCAGGGCTTGTCCTTTCTTCCGAACTTCCCGGCTCAAAATGTTATGAGTTCTTTCTTCATCAGCAGGGCGATCCATGCGTGAAGAATCGCAACGGGAAGCAGCACGCTGCCGCCCAGGATCACTTCAATCTCATAAAACAGAGAACTTCTTTCATCCGGTTTTCCCTTAAACCGGTTAACAAACGAACTCCAGGGAATTCCATAGGCATTCCCCATCATGATCACACGGATCGCACCAAGAATCCCCCGGGACACTGAAGGTCCGTAATTGACAACGATACGTTCCCAAGCTTCTTTCGACGGCTTGCCCCGGCTGTCTGCATAGTGTTGTGCAAAAAAGATCGCAGGCGCTTCGTTTTCCGGAAGATCCGACATAACGCCTGCAAGCATTTTTTGAATCTCTTCATTGCTCATGCCGGCTTCCAAAGCCATTTTTGTATGCGCATAGGAACAAATCGCACAGCCGTTGACCTCTGTCACCGCCAGCATGATCCGCTCGATAAAACCGGGATCCAGTTCTTTCGTACGTTTGGCTTTTCCGATGTACGGAGCTGTACGGGAACCGTCGTATACGATACGGTAGATCTCTTTCAGTGAATAGAGCTCTCGGCCGTTGTGCATCATACTGATATTACCTCCGTTATTGGCATATGCCCATATTAATAGTACCATTTCTTTATTGAGCAATACAAGTGAAATCGTTTTTCTAGGAAGGATGGTGATCTTTGTGCCGTGGATTCGGGAAGAAGATTGTATCGGATATGGAATTTGTGTCGAAAAATGCCCCGTGGGCGCAATTGATATGCAAGACAACATTGCAAGAATGGATCGGAAATCAATAACGGAACCAAGCATACCTTTTTCTGGCCATGTCCAGATAATTTTCCGTGCCGGTCCTACTTTCGGCATAGAACCGATGCCAGTTTTCCGGTACCGGTAAGTCGTTGTACATCTGAGTCCTTTTTTCTTCCAGCAAATGTCTGCCGGTGCCCATATAGTCCGCAGCGCACAGGACTCGGTTTTTTGCCCGTGCAGACAGTTCATCCAGCCACGCCAATCCGGATTCGCACCGCAGCAAATGATGATCCAGAATCAGGAGTTCTACGTGCTCGGACAATTTCATGGCATTTTGCCGGGCAATCGCAGATTTTTCTTCCGCAATCTCTTCCCGATAAAGAGGCGGCCCACTGGCCAGAACGATATCCGGCGCGCACGCCAGGATTTTGTCGATGGTTTTTTCGTCCAACAGCTGAATATCCGACGCATGGAGAAACACCTGTTCACCGTCGGTGATCCGGGTCATCATGATCCGATTCCGGGGACTGCAGTCTTCACCGTGTGGAACCGGACCCAAAAAAGATAAATTTTCATCCTGAAAAAATCGAGCATCGCAAATCTCTTTTTTTAAACCAAGCACGATCGCTTCAACCCTATGGCGCAGAACACCTTCCGTAGATTCCGGAACATCCGCCCATACTTTGCACTCCGGTAAAATATTTCGAATCTGGGCCACATCCAATTGATAGGGATTTGCATCATACAGAGGAATATGATCTCCGTGAAAATGGCTGAATACGATATCGGTAGCCGTTCCGATCTCATCCAGGATTTTTTTTCTGAGGATCTCCCCCACGCCGATTTGGACCGGATGAGGCTTACGGCCGTTTCGAATCAATCCCAGTGAAATCCCCGGATCAATGAATATTTTACGGTTTCCGACCTTCACCACACAGCTGAGACCCCTGACGCCCAGGGATTCTGTGCCGATGATCCGGATCTCCATGCAAACCATC
>LSQX01102074.1_pt1 | contig 21242 bp, 20 predicted proteins | sample 654561 | NCBI WGS metagenome assembly LSQX01 (sample SAMN04489861, study PRJNA283612) | anaerobic digester metagenome | isolation source: 4 biogas reactors fed with cattle manure at either 37C or 55C with and... | place: Denmark: Kongens Lyngby | collected 2014 | reverse complement strand
ACGGTAGCCAATTAGGTTAGCCGGATTATGGAGTGGTGCCAAATCTTGGAGGGCTTCCACGTCTTTTTCGACTTGATCATCAAAGATGACGGAACCTTTATAGAGTTCACCGCCGTGAACGATACGGTGTCCGACTCCGGAGATTTCACTGTACTTTTCGACAATCTTTTCGTCGACGAGTGCTTCTAATACTAGATTGGCAGCGACTGAATGGTCGGGGATTGGTAGTTTCTTTGTTTTCTTCTGTCCATTGTATTTAATGGTGAAGACACCCTCTTCGAGTCCGATGCGCTCGACTATTCCGGAAGTGAGCACCTCTTCCTCTGGCATAACGAATAATTGGAACTTGAGAGATGAACTCCCTGCATTGACTGATAGAATCTTAACCATTGTTTTCCTCCTCATATTGTTTAATTAATTGATCAACTTCGTCACTTTCGAGTGCTTTTAGAGCCTCTAGAAAGGCTTCTTGTTGATAATATTTCTTTACTAAGCTTAATTTCTCTTCATATTCACTCAGGTTTAGTGTAACCCTTTTTATGATATCATAAATGGCACTCTTGGAGATACCTAAATCGTCAGCAATTTCCTGATAGGAGAGATCTTCCTTGTAGTAGAGATTCATGACATCGAGTTGCCTTTTTGTGAGTAAGAGTTCGTAGCGATCTAAAAGATCGTTCATAGCTTGGGTCTTCTTTAACAAATTACTCATGAGAGGTCTTCTTTGACGAGTGAATTGAAGTAGATATCGCGATGAAACACCCTTAAGTCATCGATTTGTTCCCCTAGACCGATGTAGGCGACTTTGAGTTTCATTTCCTCAATAATACTGAAGATGATGCCCCCTTTGGCGGTTCCGTCCATCTTGGTGAGAATGATGCCATCGACTTCGGTGGCTTTATTGAATTCTTGAGCCTGTTTGAGTGAGTTCTGACCTAAAGTTGCGTCGAGTACGAGATAGGTAATGTCGGGTGATCCTTCAATGAACTTGGTGAGGACCCGTTTCATCTTGGAAAGTTCACTCATGAGGTTGACCTTTGTTTGTAAACGGCCAGCGGTGTCACAGATGAGAATATCGATGCCATCGACAAGGGCTTGCTTGCTGGCGTCTGCCAGGACTGAGCTTGGATCATCGTTCAACTTGCCGTAGTAACAGGGAATTCCAAGCTTCTCTGCCCATAACTGAAGCTGTGAGACGGCGGCGGCACGGAAGGTGTCGGCGGCACCGAGAAGCACCTTGTGCCCCATGGAGACGANNGCGGCACGGAAGGTGTCGGCAGCGACTAATGCGACCTTGTAGCCTAATTGCTGGTAGCGGAAGGCAAGTTTGGCACTGGAGGTGGTTTTTCCTGAGCCGTTGACGCCGACCATTAGGATAACGGTGGGTCGCCCTTCAACAATCTCCAGAGGCTTGATGTCTTCTCCGTAGAACTCGTTGAGTACTTGGAGGAAGAAGTCCTTGGCGTACATTTTTTCAGTGATACTGTTTTTCTCGAGAAGGCTTTGGAAATTCTTCATGAGCTTGCGGGAAGTCTTGACGGAGACGTCGGCTTCGATTAATAGGACCATCATCCGTTCGATCCATTCGTTGTCGATTTCGCTTTCTTCCTCGAACATCAACATTAGTTTATTGATAAATGAGTTATTTTCTCTGTTTAACCCCTCGGAGTAGGCCTGTTTATCGGAGCGACTACTGAAGCGGTTCACAAATTTCTTAAAGAATGACATCTTAACTCCTTTCTGACTCACTGATTTCGACTGCTTGAGAGAGTCTGACTTTCAATAGTGAGGAGATGCCCTTTTGGGCCATAGTGACGCCGTATAGAGTATCACATTGGGCCATGGTTCCTGGGCGGTGGGTAATGACAATGAATTGAGTGGTGTCTGAGAATTTGCTGATGTAGCGTGCAAACCTTTCGACGTTACCTTGGTCGAGGGCCGCTTCGACTTCGTCAAAGATACAGAGTGGGACGCGTCGCGCTCTTAGAATGGCGAAGAGGACGCTAATGGCGATGAGTGATTTCTCACCCCCTGAGAAGAGCCGGATGTTTTGGATGGTCTTGCCTGGTGGCTGAACATCGATGTCGACGCCGGTATTCAACAGGTCGTTCTCGTCTTCGAGCACGAGTTTACCATGGCCTCCTCCGAAGAGTTCTTTGAAGGTGGTGTCGAATTCATGGTTGATTTTATCGAACATTTCCTTGAATTGAACCTTCATGATTTCGTCCATCTCATCAATCAGTTCGAGTAGGTTCTCTTTGGATTGCTCGAGGTCTTTGAGTTGCTTGTTAAGGAATTCGTAGCGCTCGCTGAGTTCTTCGTATTCTTCGGGTGCGCTCATATTGACTGAGCCTAGTCGTTGAATCTGACTTCTGAGGGTGACGACTTCCTTCTTGGCTTCTTCGATGTTTTCGACTCTCTCACCTCGCATCGCGAACTCATAGGTCATTTGATACTCGGAGGATAAGCGGTCGAGGTTGTTTTCGAGCTTGGTTTCCGTTTTGGCCAATCGAATCTGGTATTCCGAGAGCTTGGTTTGGAGCGTAGAGATTGAACGGCGTAGCTGTTGACTCTCAGACTGTTGGGCCTGTTGCTTATGGGTGAGTGAGACGCGGGATTCCCTTTGAATCTTGAGGGAGTTAATGATACTGTCGCGCTCGAAGTAAGCTTTGTTGAGGCCATCAATGAGGTCATCCTTATAGGACAACTCCTGGTTGTTGTCTTGAGGGCTTAGGAGTTCTAGGTCGCCTTTGAGTTTCTCGAACTTGGCTCGTTTAACGTCGACGATGGGCTCGATTTGAGCGAGACCAATCCGATTCTCCATGAGCTGTTCGTCGTAGTCACTCTTTTGGGCTAGCAGTTGTCTGCCTTTGGTGGTGATTTCGTCGAGTGAGGCGTTGGCTTCACTGATGAGTAACTCAAGTTTTTCTAGTTCTTTTTTGGCTCCTAGTAGTGAATTATTCTCTTTGAATTTACCACCGGCGATGGTTCCTCCACGGTAGAAGATATCCCCTTCGAGGGTTACAATTTGGGCTCGGTAGTTTGTGAGGCGAGCTAATTGTTGGGCATGGTCAATGGTGTCGGCGACGATAACATTGCCTAAGAGACTGTCGGAGAGCGTATCGTAGATGGGCTCGTTTTCGACGAAGTCACTGCCTAGACCTAAAAAGCCTTCGGTGTTTTCACAGATGGTGAGGATGTCTTGGCTCAGGTAGCGGGGTTTGATGGTGTTGAGGGGTATGAAGGTGGCGCGTCCTGAGGCGTTTCTTTTGAGGAAGGCAATGGCTTGCTTGGCGGCTTCTTCGTCACGGGTGACGATGTAGTTGCTGGAGCCTCCTAGTGCGTTGCTGATGGCGAGTTCGTAGCCGTCGGTTGGAACCAAAAGCTTAGCGACGACGTCTTTGATGCCTTCGAGGGAGTTCTTGTTGTCGAGGATGGTGCTGACACCTTTGATAGTAATGAAGGGTCTGTCGATGAGCTGTTGTTGGGTGTTTTTCCGGTTATTCAGCTGATTGAGCAGGCTTAAAAGCTCTTCCCTTTTTTGGTTGGCGTCGGCGATTTCCCGATTGTTGCTGATGGATTGCTGATTGAGTAGTTCGACTTCGGATTTTAGAGCGTTGAAGCGCTGAACGCGATCGTCGTATTCACTCTTGGCTTGTTGTGTGAGTGAGAGGAGCTGTTCGCGTTTTTCTTCGAGGTTGCCTACTTCGAGTATGTATTTTGATTTTTCGTCGAGTTCTGTTTTTCGTCCTTCGAGGGTTTGAATCTCGTTGACGACACTCATCATTCTTTCTTGTGAGGCCTGAATTTTACGGTCGAGCTCATTGATCTGTTCACGGCTTTCGCTGGTTTGAAGATCGTTGAGGTTCAAGTTAGCTTCGTAGCTGGCGATCTTGGTTTGCGTGTCGAAAACAACCCTTTTGAGTTCTTCGAGTTCAGAGTTGAGTGTGTCGATTTCGGAGACGAGGACGGAGGTTTCGATGGCTTCGAGGCGGGATTGCTTCTCGTGGTAGATCTTGGCTTTGTCGCTGGCCTTTTTAAGGGGGACGACTTGCCTTTCGATCTCGGTGACGATGTCCATCATTCGCTCGATATTATCGGCGGTGCGTGATAGCTTGCCGAGGGCTTCTATCTTTCTTTTCTTGTATTTGGAGACCCCTGCTTGTTCTTCGAAGAGAGAGCGCCTTTCGATGGGTTTGGCGTCCGCGAAGTTGGAGATGGTTCCTTGTGAAATGATGGAGAGCGAGTCTTTACCGATTCCCGAATCGAGGGTAAGGTTTTGAATATCCTTGAGTCGAACGGGCTTTTTATTGATATAGTACTCCCCTTCGCCGTTTTCACGGTGAATGCGGCGAGTGACTTCAATCTCGTCTGCTTCATGGTCTAATAGCTTAGCGGTGTTGTCGAAAACGAGGGTTACACTGGCGGTGTTGACCCTTTTTCTTTGGGTAGTACCACTAAAAATGATATCACTCATGGAGGATCCGCGCATAGACTTGACGGATTGCTCGCCGAGGACCCAGCGTACTGCGTCTGTGATATTGGATTTGCCACATCCATTGGGGCCTACGACTCCTGTGATACCATGTTCAAAATTTATAATAATTGGGTCTGCGAAGGACTTAAAACCTTGCATTTCGATGCGTCTTAAAAACATGTCTGACCCCTTTCTAACTTACTCATTATACAAGATTAGTCACACTTTTGAAAGGTCTGTCACTTTAGGTCAATTGTTTCTTTATGAGCTTGTAAATGCCGTAGCCAACGAGATAAATGGCGAAGATTGCTAAAAAGCCCCAGAGTCCGTAGACTACGTCTGCGAATTCCATATTACCTGATCCACTGATCTTCTGTTGGATTTCGATGGCGAAGACCACGACCACGAGGACCGTGAGGGTAAAGATGAGGGAAACGAACTGGATGGAGTACTTAGCGAGCCATTTGAAGAGCAGCGTGCTTAATATGAAGATAATGAAGCCGGCGATGCCAATGATGATGAAGTGGAGCTGTTTGTCACTGAATTGAAAACCAAGAGCTTGAAACATCTTGGTTAGGAAGCGATGAATAAAAGTGATGAGTTCGGAGAGCTCTCTGAGTGCTGGTCCCATAACTACACCTTGATCCTAACTTCGAGTACTTCGCCGAGAATTCGGACTTCATCACTGGGTCCTAGTAATCTTGGCTGGTAGTCTTGATTGGCTGGCTTTAATAAGAGGCCCTCTGGCGTGTGGTAGACGCGTTTGACGGTGGCTTCGTCTCCGATGAGGACGACACCGATACGTCCACTTACGATATCGTTTTGGGCCCTGACTAGAATTTCGTCTCCCTCGAGAATCCGGTCATCTTTCATGGAGTCACCGATGACACGCAGATAAAAATAGCGGGACTGGTTGGAGACCAGTTCCTCTTGGGTTGCTAATAAGGGGACACCACCTCTGACGGTTCCTAGTACGGGGGCGATGTCTCTCTCGTCTAGCTGATAGAGCTTTTGAAGTTGGTTAAATATCTTTAGGGGTGGTAGCGAGGTGCCGTCTTCCCATTTCTGGATGGTGGTAAAGGATTTGTACCCGAGGTAGTCGGCAACTTCTTGTTGGCTTAAACCCCTTTGTTTGCGGGCTTCTTTGAGTGTTTGATGATAGTTCATATGTCTCACCTAATTTCTGTTTTCATTATACACTGTGCTTGAATTATTTTCAATTAACTCTTGTAACTTGAAATATTTTCAAGTATGATAATTTTGAGGTGATGGTCATGGAAGAAACCATTTTACATTGTGATTTGAACTGTTTCTATGCGTCGGTGGAGATGCTTTTTAATCCTGAATTGAGGAAGGTCCCGATGGCGGTGGGTGGCGATGTCGAAGCGCGTCATGGCATCATTTTAACTAAGAACTCATTGGCGAAACGGGCGGGAGTGTCCACGGGTGAACCGCTATGGAAATCGTATCAGAAATGTCCTGAGTTAGTGATTGTGCCTCCCCGTTTTAAACTCTACTTAGAATTCTCTAATAAGGTCATGAACATCTATCGCGAGTACACGGATAAGATTGAATCGTTTGGGATTGATGAGGCNNTGGCTTGATGTGTCGGCTAGCCTTCGACTCTACCCTTCACCGGTGCACATTGCGAATGAGATCATTCAGCGCGTCCATAATGAACTGGGTCTGACGCTCTCTATTGGAGTGAGTGATAATAAGATATTCTCTAAACTGGGTTCTGATCTGGCGGGTACCCAGGAGATGGTGCTTATTAAGCGTGAATCGCTTCATGAGACTATCTATCCCCTGCCTGTGAATAAACTGCTTTTTATTGGCTCACAGACGACGAAGAAACTCTATGAGCTGGGGGTTCATACGATTGGTGATTTAGCGGAGTGTACCGATGAGTATCTGACGAGGCGTTTTGGGAAATGGGGTCGTCTCATGTATCAATTATCCCATGGTATCGATCAGGTCGGTGTCTTGAATGACTATCATGGTCCTGCGATTAAATCTATCGGTAATAGTATCACGGCGGTGCGGGATTTGCATAGCTGGGACGATATTAAAATCATTGTCTATCGTCTAGCGGAGAGTGTGGCCGATCGCTTACGGGAACAAGGTTTTGTGGCGCGGGGTGTTGCGGTGAGCGTGCGTGATTTTCAGCTTAGTTCCCAGTCGAAACAGCGTAAGCTTAGCCATACCATTGAGTCTTCGGCGGATATTGTAACGGTGGCTTTGGCACTGATTGAGGAACTCTACGATTTTGAGAAACCACTGAGAGGTATTGGCATCAAGGTATTCCAGCTAGTGGCCCATGGTGATTACCAGGTTTTCGATCTATTTAGTGAGGTCAATGACCCGAAGGAGTCTCAGATTGATGAGGCCTTGGCGACGATTCGCCGACGTTTTGGGCCCTATAGCGTGGGACGTGCTATCCTGTCGGTGGATAGCCATCTTTCCCATTTCTATCCTAAATCCGAACACGTGATTTATCCGATTTCCTACTTGAAAGAAGGGATTAAGTAATGATAAAGGCAGCGAGTCATAACATCGATGTCGTCGTTAAATACTATCAAGACGGCCGTTTTATCCCTTTGTACCTCCTGTGGGATGATGATACAAAATACAAAATCGATCGTATCACCGCCATACAGGAAGGTGCCTCTCTTAAATACGGCTTACAGGGGAAACGCTTTACTTGCCTGATACAGAACCAATACCGTTTTCTTTTCTTTAATGGTCGTTCTTGGTCCATCTGCCCCATCGATTAAAAAAGTTCTAGCATCACGCTAGAACTCAGTTTTTTTCTTTTTCTTGTCTTTATAGAGGTAGATACTGGCAGCAACACCACTGATGATGAGTAGACCACCCGCTACCAATAGAAGATCCTGATTAACATTTTGGTACCATGGGGTAGAGGCTTTACTGCTGAGCTTCTCACCCGCTACCTCTATCGTAGCGTCCGTAAATCTCAACAGAGTTTCTTCTTCAACATCATAGAGGTAGAAGTTCTCTTCCTCGTTCAAATTGCTCAGTTTAATTAACCGTAAATGACTTAATTCCTCGTTGAGGAAGCTCCAACCGTCCACACTTTGTGTAAGTACTTCTTGTTTACCAAAGAGCATTCCTGCACGTTCTTGTTCTTCTTCACCAATCGTTACGGGTAAATAATAAACCTCACCGTAGACCATTGGATTCCAGACACCAATCACTTGTTGATCACTGTCTAAGCGATAGAACTCACCTTGATCAGATTCATCCAGAAGGTAAATCAGGACCATCTTATCCAGTGTGAACACCGTTTGTTCTTTGCCATCAATCGTCAACGTAGTCTTTTCAAAGCCGGCTAACTCAACTTCAGATAAATCTCTTGGGATCTTGAGTTCCTTTCCATCGACATCGATGGTTGCTAGGGGTTCCTCGTCTACGTTGAACACTATCGTATATTGATCGGTGGTTTCGTTTTCAGCTTTGACGACAACGACCACCCTGTTTTCACCTGTCTTTAGCGTATGAGTTCCTGTACCAGAAACAATACTTCCTGCTTCATGGAATGGTGTCGCGTTAACGGTGACACTGCTTGTCCCATGGGCTAGTTCAACTCTATAATTGTATACATCGTATGAGAATGCTGGACTTAACTCCCCTACTGATACTTCCAAACTCTTCAAGTCAGAGTTCGCTGATCTCGTGTCCACCTCTACTGGTGGTGTTGGAGTCGTTGGTGTAGTTGGAGTTGTAGGTGTTGTTGGGGTTGTGGGTGTAGTTGGGGTTGTGGGTGTAGTTGGGGTTGTTGGTCTATTTACTACATTAACCGTGACAACTTTCTTTGGAACGTTCACCAACAATGGAGGAATCGATTGGTCAGACACATCGAATTCTATCGTAATCGTATAAGTGCCAACAGCCGTTGGAGTAAACGTTACAGGAATTGTAACTGAAGTCACATACTTGCTCATAGGTTCACCAACGGTACCGTTTGCTCCCGTACTTACAGAATAAAAACCAGCTGCGGGAGTACCCCATGAATGAGTTACATTAATGGTAGTTTTTTCGTTGACATACACGTTTTGTGCATGAATATCTGTTGGGAAAACTAATACAGCTGATAATATCAAGAACATTCCAATAAACACTTTAAATTTCTTCATATTTTTTCCTTACGCTCTTTCTAGTTATAATTAGATCTAAAACAGGTTAATCCTTTTATGGGCTGATTACAGTTAGTAAGTCTTTACTGACAAAACCTTTGACCTTACCATTTGTTTCGTTCTGTAGATAGATCTCGTACCAGCCATTCTGTTCGCCCAGAATAATGGCTGTGACATTGTATAGACCAGCTTTGGTGGTATAAAGTACCTTCGCTGATCCGTTAGCTTGTTCCCTAACATTGACCGTGGTATTATCTGGGAACTTGGCCACAGTATAATTGTACAGGTCGGTACTACCAAAGGCTTTATCGAAATCGTACATGTAGTTAGAGATTTTTAGACCCCAATACGGATCTGAAGCATACTGTTTATTGAAGCCACTTTCCTTTTGGCCAAGACCAGTACCAGCGTAGCGCCAGTCATTCAGGTTAAGGTAGCCATTTAAGTTGAGAGACATGTGTTCCCTAATCGCTTGTTCGACCGATTGGAAATAGGTAGCTTGACCTGGATCGCTATCAACTGCGTTCCAGCCAAATAAGTTGTTTCGATTTAGTGCGAGTGTTGAAGTTCCGTAAGCCGACTCATGGATTGCTAGGGCATACACCATCAAGCCGTTCATGAAATAGGTATTCTGATTGTTAATGAAATGTGCTCCACTGTTAAACATCGCCGATTTAGCCGTTGAGTTGTAACCACGATCCACTAAATATTTATTTAATTGATCTGCCGTATGTGTGGTATAGCTTCGAGCAGGTAAGAATTGGAAATAGTTATAATATTGAGCTCCATTGGCAACCACATTCTTCATATCGATATCGGAATAGAAAGTAATACCATCATAGGAGTAATAGCGAGTTCCCGGTTGTAACCAGCTAGGAGCAGCTCCATAGGTTGTGGATGATCGTTGATACGCAGGTAGCACTGAAGGAGTTGTGTACGAAGAAATCTTAACCCATTGACCCACAGCGACATCGGTTCCAACGAATGTGTAACCTGGTTGTAGTAAGGTGCCTCCAGAGACAGTAGGATAAGACGTTCCAGGACCTGTTCTAACACGGATGTTTTCAACATCATTGACCCGATAAATAGTGTTATTACCACTACCACCAATTTTGGTGAACCAACCATTGGAATTCAGAGCATATGCATCTGTTGTGAAAGTATATGTCTTTGACGTGGCTGATCTATTAATCTCACTAAAATAATAGTTCATTTCATTAGGAGAGCCAGCAGAGACTTGATAGTAGTTAGGTCTGATTGTGTTAGTAATGACATTATTACCACTACTATTGCCACCTAGTGAGATAGGCCAGTTGTTCTCAATAAAAAGCATCGGAACTAAATCAGCCGACCCTGGTTTAATATATCCTTTAAACCCAGCAATACCGATTGTGTAAGAGGTGGCATCCGTAGCGGTGCCATAATAAGCCATCGTATTGTAGGTGTTGATGTAAGATCTGTAAGTTGTATTAAAATTGCTGTAACGATAAATTAGGGTCGTCGTTTGATCGGAAGTACTCGCACGATCGGGCACGTTCACGACAATACCGCGATCCATAGCCATGATCTTCATAGGAGACTTACTACTTTCGTGTCTGACAACAATGTTCTTCGTCGTCGAAGCATTCATCGCATTCAGAGCCTCACCAAAGGTGTTATAGCAATTGATTTTCTCAAAGCTGGTACTCGAAACAACCCTCTCCAGAGAGTACGCTGCACAAGGCAAAGCGCCAATCGCAGAGGTAGCCTCAACAGGGGTTGCTGAAAAATTCGATAGTATTCCACACAAAATTAATGTTACTAGCAAATGGATAGATAACTTACGCAAGCGCATAACACATCTTCCTTATCGTTACTCTGAGACAGTGATCCATTCATCTTGTCCTATGAGTTTATATTCTATAGTTATAGGTACATTGTCCGCCAAAAGATACGGATTCACAGAAGACACCTCAAAGAGCAAATGCCCTTCAAAGAAGAAATCGTAATCACCTATAATGTTGTTACCAAACTGATACACGTATTCTGGTCCAATCGCACTGAAAACCTCATTCGTTGAATCAACAACTAAACGAGCTTCCTGTATCCCTGTTTTAGACTCAGAACTAATTGAAACGTAACTGGAATAAATGCGAATGACCGATGGATAATCCATAGGTTGAAGCTGACCATCCTCGTTCTCGAAGTAAATAGCCTCAGAATCAATCTCGGTGAGTTCCCCAAAGACTATTGGCTCAACCGGTTCCTCATCTATATCATCAGGATCTGGCTCCTCGCTCGGTAGTTTACCCAGCATTTCTGGAGTCCCCTTAGGATTACTTAAGTCAAAAGTAATCGGATCAATCGACAGCTTCAAGGATTCTTGGAATGTATCGCTCAAGATGAGCTGAACTTCATCAACATTCAGTGATTTCACCGGAATGAACAAGTTAACCTGTAAGTTGTTCTCAAGTGACACTAAGTCAGATTGATTCACTTCCATCAAGCTTAAATCGTAACCCTTCGCTTCCAAAGCCTTACGATACTGGTCAACGGAATTCAACACGACATTCTCATTCGTACTAAAATTAGCAAGTTCTATATTGATTGCTTCATTACTCGAAAACTGAATCGTCGCTACCACAAACTTAAACGGCACATCCTCTAAATCAAAAACCGTATACTCCTCACTCTTCACAACTAAGTCCTTAGTCGGATTCTCAAGTGGCGGTTTATCATTTAGATTCAGGAAAAAGTTCTGATAGATAGTCACAAACAGCAAGACCATAACTAGGACCGATAAAACAGCAATCACAAGATTCTGATGTTTAAGTCTTTTCACAGTGCTTCCCCCCTACTTCCGTACTTAAAAAGTTTAACACAATTCACTTTTATTGCACATAATGAATTACAAGATTATTATATCACACGAATATTAAGTACTCGGTTACATTCACTGTTTTCACCCATTTATTATCCAAAAGAGTGTTATAATAATGAAAGCGAAAGGTGCTGATAACATATGTCACAACAAACATTCCCTCAAAAAACAAATCCAACCATGTTCTATGGTCGAAAATTAGCCCAGAAGTTAAGCTTTGGAGAAGAAGTAGGAAACGCAGTCTCCCATGGCGTCATGGCCATTATCCTGCTCTTAGTACTCCCAGTGATGTCCGTCTACGGATACATCAAAGGCGGAACCATCATGTCCATCGGTTTCTCCGTGGTCGCCATCTCATTATTTCTAATGTTCCTGGCCTCCGCACTCTATCACAGCATGAGCTACGAAAGTCCACACAAGATGGTCTTCAGAATCCTCGACCACATCTTTATCTACGTTGCCATTGCCGGAACCTTCACCCCCATCGTATTAGTCGCCATGGACGGCTGGATCGCCTACCTGGCACTAACCCTTCAATGGGGCATGGTCCTCTTTGGCATCTTGTATAAATCCATCTCTAAGAATTCCCTACCCAAAGTCTCCGTAACACTTTATATGATTATGGGTTGGTCCGCTGTCCTACTAATTCCCCAACTGATTCAAAACACCTCAGCCACCTTCATCGCCCTAATCATTGTCGGTGGCCTACTCTACACGATCGGTGCTATCTTCTACAAACAGAAGACACCATGGAGGCATTTCATCTGGCACCTGTTCATTATCGCCGCCTCCATCTCACACCTGGTCGCCATTATCTTCTACCTATAACAAGCAATGAAACGGGAGTTCTGTTGATGAACTCCCGTTTTTTTATAGTAATTAGCTAAATAGCAGTTTCTGATACGTTGGAAACGGATAATGCACCGCCGAGATAGTACGCTCAATCTGATCACAGTAATGGCGCACCTCATCCATCAGAGGACGAATCATACTCGTCTTCTCATCAGACAGGACTTCCTCAAGCAGGGAGCACTTCTCATCCAAACTATCCAGCAGGAACGAAAGCTCCTGTTTTTGCTTATTGATAAAGCGGCTCTGAACATCCATCGCCCCCTCCGTCCTCATGACCTCCCGGATATACTTCATCAGCGCCGGTAAGATCGATTTACGAACCATCGAAACAAGCGTTAGCCCCTCCGTACGCAAGGTCAGCTCAAACTGGTGGTGAAACACGTTAACCCGAGCCAACAACTCCTGCTCACTCAGGACACCCGTCCTCTGATAGAGATCAATCACTTCCTGTGACTTCAACTCATCAATCGCTTCCTCAAAACTCTTGAAATTAGGCAACCCACGACGCTCTGCCTCAACCACCCAATCCTCGCTATATCCATCCCCCTCATACAGAATCCGCTCATGTTCCACAAGCAGTTCTCGACAGATCGTCAACGCCTCAGAAGAAACATCACTCGCTGCCTCCAAACGCTTCGCAATGACCCTAATCTCATCAGCCAAAGCCGTACAAACAGCCATATTCAACGGAGCCCCACTACGCGAAGAGCCCAACATCCTAAGCTCAAACTTGTTACCTGTAAACGTGATAGGAGACGTCCTATTACGATCGGTATTCTCATGAGGGAAAGCCTCAATGTTAATAAGAGGTGAATACTCATTATGAGTTAAAACGATATCATCAAGACTACTAGTCGTCTTAATCTGTTCAAACAGTGACGCTATATCAGCCCCCACAAACACCGAAACAATCGCCGGAGGAGCCTCACTAGCCCCCAAGCGATAGTCATTACCCGCATCGCTAGAGAACAACCTCAACAGACTACCAAACTTATCCACGCTCGCAATAAACGCACTCATAAACAGAAGGAAAGTGAAATCCTTCGCCGGTTCAAAGACATTCAACCCCGTATCAGTCGACAGTGAGAAATTGTTATGCTTACCACTGCCATTGATTCCCTTAAAGGGTTTCTCATGGAAGAGCACGGTAAACTGGTGCTTCAAGGCTGTCTTCTTCAGAATATCCATCACAATCACATTCTGATCCACCGCAAGACTCGCCTCCTCATAGATCGTACTGCACTCATACTGAGCCGGAGCCACCTCATTGTGCTCCACCTTCAGCGCAATACCCAATAGCCAGCACTGCTTATCAACATCCTCCATAAAACAATTAATCCGGTCATTAATCACACCAAAGTAATGGTCATCGAATTCCTGTCCCTTAGGCGTTGTATCACCCATCAGGGTACGACCCGTATAAATCAAATCAGGGCGACTCTTAAAATACTCCGTATCGACCAAGAAGTATTCCTGTTCCAAACCAATCATCGGTTTCACATACTTCGTAGGCTTACCCAACAGATTCAACAGCCTCGTACTCTCGACATTCAACACATTAATCGCATCCAACAGCGGAGCCTTCACATCAAGCTTATCCCCACGATAAGAGACGAAAATACTAGGAACATACAGGACATGACCCCTCACAAAAGGACTCGAAGTAATATCCCAATACGTGTAACCTCTCGCCTCAAAGGTCTGCCTCAAACCACCCGTAGGAAAGCTCGAACCATCCGTCTCTCCCTTAATCAGCTGGCTACCAGAAAACCTCACCAGAATCTCATCCTCTTCCTTACTAAGGAAAGCCTCATGTTTCTCAGCACTCACCCCACTCAGTGGCAAAAAGAGGTGCGAGAAGTGGGTCGCCCCCTGAGCGATCGCCCAGGTCTTCATTGCATGCGCAATCGCATCAGCCGTCGACCGATCTAGTGCCACTTCATTACGAATCGCATCCATCAATTTCAAATAGATAGGACGCGGTAAATGTTCCGCCATCTTCTTTCGATCAAAAAGATGGTTCCCAAAGGTTTCAAAAGTTCTCATCATAAATCTCCTATTCTACCGTAACCGATTTCGCCAAATGGCGCGGTTGATCAACATCATGCCCCTTCAACAAGGCCACATGATAAGCAAAAAGCTGTAAGACAATCGTGATAGGGAAAATCGACAAAGTATCACTACACGATGGCAATAAAAGTATCTCATCCGCGAAACTCAAGTCATCCTCCAGATCACTCACCATCAGCACAAAGCCACCACGAGCCTTGACCTCCATCGCATTACTCTCGGTCTTCGCTGCCAAATGACGTTGGCTATTCAACACCACCACTGGTGTACCCTCTTCAATCAGCGCTAAGCTACCATGTTTCAGCTCACCCGCTGGATAAGCCTCACTATGGATGTACGATATCTCCTTTAGCTTCAAAGAACCCTCCATCGCACTCAACACATCCAAACCACGACCCAAGAAGAAGAGATGTTGTTTCTCAAAGACACGATTCGCGACTTCCTTTATCTTGTCCTCATAGTCAAAGGTTTTCTCTAACACTGAGCTTAACTGTACAAACTCACTCAACAAAGCATCATGGGAGTAACCACGGATCTCAGCCATCTTCACCGCCAACATGAAACCTACCGTAATCATCGCCAGATAAGCCTTCGTGCTCGCTACCGAGATCTCTAGCTCTGCCCGTAGTAATAGCACATGCTCGGCCTCACGTGCCATCGCACTACCACGACGATTCACTAAGGCAATCGTTTTAATTCCGTGGCGCTTCGCTAACCGTAAGGCCTCCAGCGTATCCGCCGTCTCACCCGACTGCGAAAAGAGAACCACACAATCATTCTCCCTAAATAAAGGCACCTGATACCGAAACTCACTCGCGATGCTCACGGTGCTCTCCATCTGGGCCAGCTCCCGTAGGTGATGACTCAACACCATACCCGCATGGTAAGCCGTCCCACAACCGACGATATGAAACCGCTCGAAACTTTCTAAATCCTTTGCAGTAATGTTATCCTCACTGAAATCTACTCGCTGATCATGGACACGATTCATAATCGCCCGCTTAAAAATGCGCGGTTGTTCCAATATCTCCTTAATCATGAAATGGGGATGCCCCTCCTTATGGACCAGGCTCTCTTCCCAATCAATCTGTGACACCTTATAATCCTTCTCTTGTAATGTATCAAGAGATAAAATTTTAATCTTTTCTCTAGAAACACAGCCAATCTCATTTTCCTCAAGGAAGATAATATCGCGCGTGTACTCCAAGATAGCACTCATATCACTCGCCACAAAGTTCTCATGTGAACCCTGACCAATCACCAATGGGCTATCCTTCCTGAGAACATAGATCGTCTCAGGATCCTGTAAGAAAAGGATCGCCAGCGCATACGCGCCCTCAATAGTTTTTACTAGTGCCTGTAAACTCTCCGGGATCGACTTACCACTCTCCAACTGATTCTCCAACAGATAGATAAGGACCTCAGAATCAGTCTCACTCTTAAATTCGTACCCCTGGCTCAGTAGTTGTTGCCTCAGGAGTAAATGGTTCTCAATGATACCATTATGTACCAACATGACCTGCTTGCTACCATGGGGGTGAGCATTGAGCTGGCTAGGAATACCATGGGTCGCCCAGCGCGTATGCCCAATACCAATCGTTACGGAATCAAACGGATTCTCACTCAACTTTTCCTTTAATGCCTTTATCTTGCCTGCTTCCTTGTTAATGATTAGCTCATTGTTTTGAATACAACCCAGCCCCGCTGAATCATACCCACGATATTCTAACTTCTCAAGGTTATTCAAAAGTACCTTTTGGGCATCTTGAAAACCGGTGTAACCTACAATTCCACACATATTGTTTATTATCCTTTCGTGCACCACAAAAAAGCTTCTGTGATGAGCCTAATTAAATGATTGTTCTTAGAAAATAATGACCTGTTTTGAAAGTTTGTCAGGCATTTAACGATGTTTCCTCACCGATGTGGCTCCCGCCGAATCTTTCGATAACCACATTCCTCGTCACTCGTAAGGTGAGCCGGGCGCTGTAACTATAACCTTAACTACCCTCCTTTTTCTTTTTTTATAGTAACAGAATCAAAATCAAATAGGAAGAAAAAGATAAAAAAAGCCGAACCCGAAGGTTCAGCTAAAATAGTTGAATGATATCCTTGTACGTCACCACGATAATCAACAGGAACAGAAGCGCAAAGCTAGCTAATATCAGCACTGTCTCCAACTTCTGGTTCACCGGTTTACCAGTGATAGCCTCCCATAAGGAGAACACAACCCTACCACCATCCAAGGCTGGCAAAGGTAATAACTGTAAAATGCCCACATTCACGGACAGAATTCCCGTGAAGAAGAACAGCGGTAAGAGCCCTTGAGATGCGACTTGTGACGTCACCGTATAAATACCCACGGGACCCGACAAGTTCTCAAAGCCTACCCCACCAAACAGATCACCAATCACCTTGAAAATTAGTAAGGATGAATCAGCCGCGTATTTGACACCCACGCCAATTGCTTGCAAGAAGTTAATCTCTTGGGAACCAAACGAGATACCAACCAAGTACTGGTCGTTCGCTTCGTTAAATTCCGGCATGACTGAAATTTCAATTTCATCACCAGCACGATCGATCGTGTAGATTCTAGGCAACATGGCTTCTTCTTCACTCAGTGCCATATCGTCATAGTCATTGACTTCAATGACCTTCGAATCAACAATCATGGCCGTGATTCTATCACCCACCTGGAGTCCAGCCTCTGAGGCCGGGCTATCATCCAACACACTGACAATCTTGTTACTCGAAGCATAAGGAGATCCCGAAATCGTAAACACGATTGTGAAGATCACAACCCCCAAGACTAGATTCATCAGAATGCCCGCGAGTTGAACTATAATACGCTTCCATGGATTCAGACCCGTGACCGTACGCTCAGCTGGTAAGTCAGGAGGAAACATGTCAGTTTCCTGTTCACTTTCCCCTGCCATTGCCACATAGCCACCAATAGGTAAGAGACGCAATGAATACTTGGTTTCTTTCCCTTTTCTCTGAAACAATAGTGGTCCCATACCGATGGAATACTCAGCACAGTAAACATTAAAATATTTAGCAGCGAGCAGATGGCCAAATTCATGAATAGCCACGATGCCCCCTAGTACTAAAACAAAAGATATAATTCCTCTAAGACCTTCCATTAATAACACCTCGCTTTAATTCTTTAAACACTAGAATGTACCCGCGGCAGTGAATAGCAACATCATCAGAATCAAGGTGAACACCATTGAATCGATGCGGTCGAGAATGCCGCCATGGGATGGTAGTAGTGTACCAAAATCTTTGATTTTATATTGTCTCTTGATACTTGAGAAGAATAAATCACCCAATTGAGCAACAATAGGTATCAGCAAGGATGCCAAAATCACAAACTCAAACTCAAAAGGAACTAAGAAATGGCCATAGATCAACGAAGCAATTAAGCCACCGAAATAACCACCAATTGCCCCTTCCCAGCTCTTATTGGGAGAAACCTTAGGAATCATTTTGTGCTTGCCATAATTGACACCCACAAAGTAAGCCATGGTATCGGTCATGTAGTTGGCGACCAAGAGCCAGATAAAGGCTAGATAGCCATAGGTGATAAAGAGATTGACCGCTGAATAAATCGCCATCATTAGGAGTGCCGTCATCAGGAAGATGAAGCTCATGTGTTCAATGGTAAACCAGTCAGTCACAATGAGAAGAACTGCCAGGATAATAATGAAACCACATATCAGAGCCACCAGATACTTGATACTAATGAAGGGAGTTGCTAGCATGAACAGCAACATCAAAGGAAAGATGATCGGTTTGACCTTGGTACGAATGAGTGAATACAACTCATAGGCGCCAATGGCAAGCACACCAATGATCAAAAGCATAAAGCCCGTGTCACCAGCTGCGAAGAAACCAAACACTACACCTATCACTACCAGTGCCGTTATAATTCTCTGCTTCACTTCACACCACCAAACCTTCTATCCCGCTGATAATAATCTTCGATACACTTCTTAAAATCTTCAGGCGTGAAATCTGGCCACGCTTTTTCGACAAACATCAGTTCCGCATAGGCTGATTGCCATAATAAGAAGTTGGAGAGACGCATTTCACCAGACGTCCGTATCATCAAATCAACATTACCAAACTCAGCCGTCATGAGGTATTTTGAGAAACCCTCAACGTCTAAATCGTTAGATCGCACCCCACTAACTACATCCTCAGTATAATCTTTTATGGCATAAACTATCTCGTCTTGTGACCCATAGTCCATTGCAAAGTTTAGGACCATACCAGTGTTGTCTTTGGATTGATCAATCGCCCGTAGCAATACTTTTTTGGTATCCTCTGGAAAATGTTCAAGGTGACCAATTAAGTTGATTTTGATATTCTTATCCATTAACTCTTTCATGTAGCGATCGAAAAAAATAGCTGGTAGTTTCATCAAATAGTTGATTTCAGTAGCTGAACGTTGCCAGTTTTCTGTTGAGAAAGCATATAACGTTAAAGTAGAAATACCACTTGCTTCGGCAGCAATCGCAATATTTCTTACATTATTTGTTCCATGTAAATGACCAAAGGAACGATCCTTATTTTGATTTTTAGCCCAGCGGCCATTACCATCCATGATAATGGCCACATGAGATAAATGACTATCCATAATGGACTAGATGCTCATGATTTCTTCGTTTTTAGCAGTCGCAATTGCTTCGGCGTGCTTGATGAAATCATCCGTTGCTTTTTGAACATTTTCGAGTTCGCGTTTTTGATCGTCCTCGCGAAGTTCCTCGTCTTTTTTGACCAGATCATTCACATCACGACGTTCATTACGAATCGCAACCTTAGCTTCTTCAAGTAGCTTGTTCACATCTTTGGTCAGATCCTTACGGGTAGCCTCAGTCAGTGCTGGCACCAGCATCCGTACAACCACACCATCGTTTTGGGCATTAAGTCCCAGGTTAGCAGCATTGATTGCTTTTTCGACAGCCCTCAATTGGCTTGGATCAAATAGTTTCACTACCAATTGTGTACCTTCAACGACCGTGATCTGACCCATTTGGCTCAGTGGGGTTGGTGCTCCGTAATAATCGATTTCAATCCCGCTAATCATATTGGGATTAGGGCGACCAGTACGAATCACAGAAAGATTGGATTCAAAGTTGCTAATGACTTTATCCATTCTGCTTTTTGCTAATTCAGTAAATTTACTCATAAAACTTCCTCCTATTCTTTACTTATACGGGTCCCAATGACTTCTCCAAGGGCTGCCCGTTTAATATTACCTTTCTCATTCATATCGAAGACAATTAAATCGATATCATTATCCATGCACATGGAGGTCGCTGTTGTATCCATGACTTGCAAGTTATTCTGAATCATCTCCATATAGGTAAGTGTATCATATTTAGTAGCTGTTTTATCAAGTTTCGGATCGGCTGAATAGACGCCATCGACCCCATTTTTAGCCATTAGAATGACATCCGCATTGATTTCCGAGGCACGAAGCGCGGCCGTGGTATCCGTTGAGAAATAAGGATGCCCAGTTCCCGCTCCAAAGATGACGACCCGTCCCTTTTCTAAGTGTCGAGTAGCTCTGCGGAGAATGAACGGTTCGGCGACTTCCCGCATTTCAATAGCGGTTTGAACCCGGGTTTCAACCTTCAGGTGTTCTAGAGCTCCCTGGACCGCAATCGCATTGATGACGGTTGCCAGCATACCCATATAGTCGGCTTGATTGCGATCGATATTGAGATTGGTCACCTGCTTACCACGGATGATGTTACCACCGCCCACGACAATGGCGACTTCGATGCCTAGTTCTATCACTTCTTTAATCTCACTCGCCAGATTGCTTAAGACGACTGGATCGTGTTGACTGGTGCTAGAAGCTAGCGCTTCACCGCTGATTTTTAGAAGAATCCGTTTATACATATTCTTTTCTCCTTTTTATAAAAAAAGACACAAAGGCGTGTCTTTTATTTAGCTTGAGTCATGCTAGCGATTTCCTCAGCAAAATTTTCTTCTCGCTTCTCGATTCCCTCGCCGACAGCATAGCGAACAAAGCTAACCACTTTGGCATTGGCATTATTCAGCATTTTATCCACACTTAGGGAACTATCCTTAAAGAATGGTTGATCAACTAATGAAATTTCTTGAAGTGCTTTCTTGACCCGTCCAGCAACGATACCCGCTCTAATATTCTCAGGCTTGTTCGCCATGGATTCGTCATTCTTCAAGACTTCTGTCTGAATGTCTGTTTCTTTGTCCACGATTTCTTGAGGCATGTCGTCTCTTGAAATGAATTGTGGGCTCATGGAAGCAACTTGCATCGCAACATCGTGTGATACTTCGTCGTTTCCACCCTTTAGGACTACGAGTGCAGCGATCTTACCACCCATATGAGTGTAGTCACCGAAGATCTCGTCATCATTCTTTTCAACAACTTCTAAGCGACGAAGTGAAATCTTTTCACCAATCGTTGCTGTTGCTTGTGTAACTAAATCAGCAACAGTGCTACCATCAATAACTAAATTGTTGGCAGCTTCTAAATCAGCTGGTTTCTCTTTGACGAAAGTCGAAGCTAATGAGTCTAATAGACCAGTGAATTTGTCATTTTTAGCGACAAAGTCTGTCTCAGCATTAAGTTCAAGGACGACGCCAGTATTGCCTTCGACCACGACTTTTGCTAGGCCTTCAGCAGCGATGCGTCCAGCTTTCTTGGCAGCAGTAGAGATGCCTTTTTCTTGTAACCAAGTAATGGCTTCTTCAATGTTACCATCCGTGGCTTCTAATGCTTTTTTACAATCCATCATACCGGCTCCGGTACGATCGCGTAGTTCTTTAACTA
>LSQX01029811.1_pt1 | contig 21248 bp, 21 predicted proteins | sample 654561 | NCBI WGS metagenome assembly LSQX01 (sample SAMN04489861, study PRJNA283612) | anaerobic digester metagenome | isolation source: 4 biogas reactors fed with cattle manure at either 37C or 55C with and... | place: Denmark: Kongens Lyngby | collected 2014 | reverse complement strand
GGCGTCATGGCCGCCCGCAGTCATGGAGATGTTTTTCTCAGCCAGATTTCCGGAACATCCGTCGCGAGCCAATGTGCCAGAGCCGCGTTGACATCGGCGGGCTTTTCCTGTGCCATCCAGTGCCCGCAGTGAATGAATACCTCGGATAATCTGGAGCAGGCCTCACGCATCGGCTCGGCAAAGGAGGAGCTGACCGTCTGGCAGGTCTGATCGTAGATTCCGTGCAGAAAAAGTACAGGCATGTCCAGCCTTCCGTTATTTTTGACGCTTTCAGCGTAGGCCGCGTTGAGTGAGTCATTGACGTAGTAAGAGCCCGGTCCGAAAAAGCCGGTGCGTTCCAGCGCCGCGACGTATCTGCTGAGATCTTCTTCGGTAAGCACTTTTGTGTCGAGCGGTACATCCGGTGCTTCGGCGGCTCCGCCGAACCAGCCACCTTCCTTACGGACAAAAGCGGTGCGCGACGGTTTACCCAGCCCGCGGGGACTGCCGCTGCGAAACAGAGCTTTGACGGTATTTAGCACGTTAGCCTCGAATACGGCCTGTGCTTTGTCGAATTGTTCTGAGTAATATAATATATATTCCCACTGTCCTGCCGGAAATTCGTTTTCCGGATAGATTGAACGGTCTATTCGCCGCATGTAACTGTCGATGTGGGAACCCCCGGGAAAGTACGGTACGCACAGGCTGGCCACGGCGTGGCAACGCTCGGGGTGATGGCCTGCTATGCTCCACACAACCGGGCTGCCCCAGTCATGCCCGACCCAGACGGCCCGGTCATGCCCCAGACAGTCGAGCAGTTCGATCATGTCTTGCACGATCTGCTCCAGGGCATAGTCTTCATGCTCAAGGGGGGCACCGGAACGGCCATAGCCGCGCATATCCGGCGCGATCGCCCGAAAGCCGAGGTTGCCGAAGCAGGGCAGTTGATGCCGCCAACTGACCGACAGCTCCGGCCAGCCGTGGACGAAAATGACCGGGGTTGCCTCAGGTAAGCCGCATGATAGATAAAAGGTGGTGTGTCTTGGCGTTTTGACGACATGCTCTGTAACCGGGAAGGTCATTGTTTACGGTGCTCCTTTGTGAAAAAGCGATGTATGCGGAAACAATAATATGGAAAACCAGACGGCCAGTCAAGCCTGTTTATGGTTGATCTGCAATCGTGTGGTTGTCTTTATTGGCCGTGCGCCGGTAATGTGTTATTTTAAATTATCTGTTTTTGTACGTGCCATGTCGTTCTTCTTTGTTTTCACCACGTCTCTTCAAAGGCAGGCGCGTTAAAACAAAAAACACGATTACGCCTGCCGTATGTGGTAAAATCTTCATCGCCTTTAATTTCTGCGTTTAAATATTTGATTGCTTTTTTCGCGGTTTTCGAATAGGTGAGCCCTTTTGGCGCGGCCGGACGCATTTGGTGTGTCCGGCGCAGGAAAAGACCCCGGGATGAGGGTTGTGAAAATACGGATAAAGGAGACAATGCATGAACGACAGCAGCATGACCAATAATAAAAAACTCATTTCGTGGGTGGAAGAAATGGTCGGACTGTGTAAGCCGGACAGGGTTTACTGGTGTGACGGAAGTGAGTCCGAATACAACGCCATGATCAAAACGACGGTTGANNCCGGTAGGTTCACCTATTGCTCAGATTGGCGTGGAAATTACAGACTCTGCATACGTCGTGGCGAATATGCACATTATGACACGAGTAGGGCGCAGGGTGCTCGATGTGCTGGGGGAAGACGGTGTGTTTATTCCCTGCCTGCATTCAGTCGGCAAGCCCCTGGCCGAAGGCGAAACGGACGAAGGTCTGTGGCCGTGTGCCCCGATGGAGAAAAAGTATATTTCTCATTTCCCGGAAGAAAAAATGATTTGGTCGTTCGGTTCCGGCTACGGCGGTAACGCGCTTTTAGGCAAGAAGTGCTTCGCGCTCAGGATCGCGTCGGTCATGGCGCGTGAACAGGGCTGGATGGCCGAGCATATGCTGATTCTCGGGATCACCAATCCCGCGGGAGAGAAAAAATATGTGGCGGCTGCCTTTCCGTCCGCCTGCGGGAAAACGAATCTGGCCATGATGATCCCCACCATTCCCGGCTGGAAGGTGGAATGCGTGGGCGACGATATCGCCTGGATGAAGTTCGGGGCGGACGGTCGCCTGTACGCGATCAATCCTGAAGCAGGCTTTTTCGGCGTCGCGCCCGGCACGTCGGAAGAATCCAACTACAATGCGATGAAGTCCATTGACAGAAATACCATTTTCACCAATGTTGCCCTGACTGAAGACGGGGATGTCTGGTGGGAGGGTATCGGCTATGATGCTCCGGCCGGCAAAATTATTGACTGGACGGGCAAAGAATGGACCAGAGACTCAGGCCGTGTCGCGGCCCATGCCAACGCCAGATTCACGGCTCCGGCCAGGCAGTGTCCGGCGATCGATCCGGACTGGGAAAATCCCGCCGGTGTGCCGATCAGCGCCTTTTTGTTCGGCGGCCGCCGGCCCACGACGATTCCGCTGGTGCATGAGGCTTTCCACTGGAACCACGGCGTGTTTCTGGGCTCGATTGTCGGCTCCGAGATCACCGCTGCGGCGATTTCCTCCAGCATCGGCCAGGTCCGGCGCGACCCGTTTGCCATGCTGCCCTTCTGCGGCTACAATATGGGCGATTATTTCAAGCACTGGATTGATATCGGCACAAAATCATCGCCGGAGAAGCTGCCGAAAATTTTCTACGTGAACTGGTTCAGAAAAACGGACGACGGCAAATGGCTCTGGCCCGGCTACGGAGAAAACAGCCGTGTGCTGAAATGGGTTTTCGAGCGTTGCGCAGGAACCGGCAGGGCCAATGAAACCCCGATCGGCTTCATGCCCCCCTCCGACGCGATAGACACGACCGGTTTGAGTGTCAGCCGGTCAGACATGGATGAACTTTTAAACGTCAACAAGGAAGAATGGAAAGAGGAGGTGGCCGGCATCCGCGAGCATTACGCGAGATTCGGCGAGAGGCTGCCGGCAGAGCTGGTAAAGGAGCTGGAAGAGCTGGAAAAAAGACTGGGCTGATTTTTATGGTTATCCTGGGATGATTTAGACAAGCAGTACATATCGGATGAAAAAACAGGCCGGCAGGTGATCGATGATCGTATGCGGCCTGTTTTTTTTATTTAGACGGGTTCAGCGGACGGAGTCTTCGCGAAGCCGCCGGTTGATGATTTCCGATTATGGGTTACGGGCGGCGAAGCGATCTCTGGTCGTTTTTCCACTTTTTTGTCTGTATCATCTTTGCGCTTGCGTTGTTTACAAGAAGCTGTAATATTCTTTAAGATTTTCAACGAGCCTGCAACAATTACGGAATCAGGATAACGAAAAAATGCCTTCCACAACTGCGCCATTGCCTTCTTATATAAGTCCTGCAGCCGCGGAAACGCTCGTGACCGTGCTGGGCGTCGTTTATGTGCACCGTAAAACCAGCGACGGGGGCGATATTTACCTCACACAGTTCGGCCTTCCCGTAGCAGAGCTGCTTGAGCCGCAAAACTGGTACGAGAATTCCTGGTTTTCCAGCAGGCGTCAGAGGCTCAAGGGCACCAGTGCCGTCTACAGGGTGCCGACCAGGCCGGTGAACGGCGCTTCCCTTGATCTGGTTGTAAAAAACTGCCGTGTCGGCGAGGATGTACCGCTCGACACGCACACGCTCATGGAATTCATGAATACAGAGTTCAACAGCCCGTGGGAGGAGTTTTCACTTGTTTTTGAAATGCGCGAGGGACTTTACGGGCCGCCGGAAACGGTTATCTCAACGCAACTGCCGCTGGCCATCTATGTTCCACCCGATACAATGCAGCTTTGGCAAAGCGGCCGCTCAACGGACAAACTCAACCGCATCCACGCGAGGCATCCGGGTGTTTATGTCGATATACTCAAGCAGTACAAGCTCATTTATCAGTGGATACTCGGCAAAGACATTGTCGAAACACTTCATGACGCGGGGCTGACAAGGCAGGAGGCGGATCCGATTGTTGCGCCGCTTACCATGAAAGTCATCTCGGACATGGAGCGCAAAGGGTTTTGTGTGGCGGACATGAAGCCGGTGCATATCATTCTGGAAGAAAAGCAGATCGACCTTATCGAAAGCGTCAGGGGCGATGACCGGAGCACAGCGCAGGCCAAATTGCTGGCCGGGATGATCGAGGCGGGAGATTATTCCGTCATCGATTATGAACTTCTGCTGCGCACGCCCGAGCATGAGCAGCTGGTGAAAAGCCGGAAGCGCCATACCTATCATGACGATCAACGCAACCGGTGGCATCCGGCCGAACTGCCCGGCCACCTCGGCGCAGCCCAGATCATGGGCGTGCCCTACATCCACGGCCCGGTCGAAAGCACGGGCGGGTATTTATGGGTGGTCGGCCGTAACGGCCGCCTGTTCGATTACTTTCTGCCGGAGCGCTGGCGTAGAATTCATTCCTGGAAGCTGTCTAAAAAATCGGCCATCTATTATACTCTTACTAAAGACCATATTCATATCGTATGGAAAGTATCCCGCGTGGGTGAAGAGGCGGTTGTGAAAAACAATGGTGACGGGTGCTCCAGAGCCCGGGAATACGGATACAACAGTCCGTTTGAAGAGTTTGCCATTGCCCAGTATCTGAATGACAAGGGGATTCCCACTGTTTATGTGCGCGCGATTTATATGACCGGCAGCACCAAAACAGAGCTCTCCGGCGATACCGGAAGATATGAGTTGCACCGCTGTCTTTTAAACAGCCGGGGGGAGCCGCTTTTGCGGGAGGATCGCAATTTCATCTCCATCCGCGGCTTTTTCAACGGCACGGACAGTTGGGTGGCGGGCGAGGGCGAATTATTGAAGCCTATGAATCTGGTTCAAGCGGGGGCGGAAGGCGTCATCTCCGCCGAAAGCGCCGTGTTTTTACGCGAGCAAGTGATCGAGCGTCTCGGACGCATCGGCGTTGATGGCTGTCTGCTGGAGGCGGACGATCTGATTATTTCGCTCGACTCAAAAAACAATATCATTATGACAAAAGAGGCTTTACCGGAGGTGCGCATCTGTAATTTCGAGCTGCTTCACCTGGCTGACGCCGGTCTTGCCGACTGAGAAAGCAGGCAAAAACGAAACAGAACCATTAGAAGGGAGAAGGTGGCAATGGAAAAGTTGCTTGCGCTTTTAACGATAGGTTTTGGTGTTTTGTGTCTTCTCTTTTTGATGCTGACTGTCGCCGCGGCGCGCAAAAAAAGAATCCTGGGCTCTCTGGCAACCCTTTTATGCACGCTTTTGTGCCTGTCGCTGGCCGTTTTGTCCGGTACGATCGCTGTCGCGACACAGGGATACCGGGCGCTGACCCATGAGGAGGTTGCGGCTGTCGTTGAAGTCGAGCCGGCGGGGGAGAAGAAAATTATGGCGCACTTCAAGTTTGCCGACGGGCGGCAGGCGTCTTATGAGCTGGCCGGCGACTCTGTGTATGTTGATGCTCATATCCTCAAATGGAAGCCGGTCGCCAATACCTTAGGCCTGCACACATTTTATGAGCTCGACAGAGTGTCGGGACGCTACATGAACATTGAAGATGAACTCTCCGGAGAGCGAACCTTGTATTCCATCTCCCGCGACAAACCGCTGGACATATTCAACCTCAGAAGGATTTATCCCTTTTTCAGCCCTCTGCTTGACTGCCGATACGGCTCTGCTGCATTCATTAACGCGGACGGACCCGCCACATTGGAAATCCGTGTATCTACCACGGGGCTTCTGATCCGCAAAGCGCAGTGAACAGGGGTAGAACTCCGGAACTTGTATTGCCGTGTGTTATGTGTTTAAAATCATCCGTGCGACGCGGCTTTCGGGCTCATTCGGAGGATGAAGGCGGCAGGCGCGCTTGAAGTAAAACCGGACATTGCCCAACCGGCAGACTGTCCTCAATAAAACAATAATTAAACGGGGAAGGTGAATCTATGAACAATTTTATTTTTTATAATCCGACGAAAATCATTTTCGGCAGGGAGACAATCAAGGCAATCGGTAAGGAAATTCCGAAGGACTCCAGGGTCATGATTACTTATGGCGGCGGGAGCATCAAACGCAACAGGGTTTTTGACGAGGTGATGGCGGCACTGGCGGGATTTGATGTTGCCGAGTTCGGCGGCATAGAGCCCAACCCGACGTATGAGACGCTGATGCAGTGTGTGGAAAGGGTTAAAAATGAGAAGGTCGATTATCTTCTGGCCGTCGGCGGCGGTTCGGTCATCGACGGGACGAAATTTATCGCGGCCGCCGCACTCTATGAAGGCGAACCGTGGGAGATTGTCAAAAATTACGGCATGACGGTGAAGCGCGCCTTGCCTTTCGGGACGGTTTTGACCCTTCCGGCCACCGGCTCGGAGATGAACAGCGGAGCGGTTGTCACGCACCGCGCGCTCAACGCCAAGCTGCCGTTTAGCAACCCGGCGCTTTTCCCTGAATTTTCCGTACTCGACCCGACCAAGACCTACACTTTGCCCGCCGGGCAGATTGGAAACGGCGTGGTGGACACGTTTGTTCATGTGACCGAGCAGTATCTGACCTATCCGGTAAACGGCAAGCTGCAGGACCGCTTTGCGGAAGGGATTTTGCTGACGCTGATCGAAGAGGGGCCTAAAGCCCTGGCCGAGCCGGAAAATTACGATGTGCGCGCCAATCTGATGTGGTGCGCCACACTGGGACTCAACGGCCTGATCAGCGCCGGCGTTCCCCAGGACTGGGCAACCCACATGATCGGACATGAACTCACGGCTCTCAAGGGGCTCGACCACGGAAAAACACTGGCGGTAGTGCTGCCGGCCATGCTTAAAATACGCGCACGGGAAAAGAAAGAAAAGCTTCTGCAGTATGCACAGCGCGTGTGGGGGATTCAAAGCGGTGATGACGAGGCGCGCATCGGAGAGGCCATCGACAAGACGCGTGATTTTTTTGAGAGCATGGGACTTCCCACCCGCCTTTGTGAGTACGGCATCGGTACGGACGTCATCCCGGAAGTTGTCGGACAGCTCAAAGCTCACGGTATGGTGAAGCTCGGTGAAAAAAGAGATGTCACGCCGGAGCTGGTGGAGGAGCTTTTACAGAATTGTCTATAGCAGATCGGGGGGAATCACGATGGACAAAAATTCCGTGGTGCTTATTTCGGGCTGTTCTTCGGGCATCGGGCTGGCCCTGGCGCGTGAATGCGCGTCGCGCGGCTGCCGTGTGTTTGCCACGGCGCGAAAACCGGAGGTTATCGAAAATTTGAAACGAGAAGGCATGGAAACAGCCGCGCTCGATGTCACCAGTCAGGAATCCATCGACTCATGTGTAGCCGGGGTGCTTTCCCAAACCGGGCGGATCGACGTGCTGATCAACAACGCAGGCTATGCGCTCATCGGGCCGATGATCGATCTGTCCGTGGATGATCTGCGGCGCCAGTTTGAAACCAATGTGATCGGCCTTATGGCCCTGACGAAGTCCGTCGTGCCGTATATGCTCAAAGAGCGCTCCGGTCTCGTGGTCAATATCGCCAGCGTGTCGGGAATCTGCGCCACGCCGTTTGCCGGCGCCTACTGCGCGACGAAGGCGGCCGTAAATCTTTTGTCCACATCCCTCCGGATCGAGCTTGCGCCTTTCGGCATCGATGTAATTACGGTTCAGCCCGGCGCGATCAAATCAGATTTCGGCAAAGCAGCCACCGGCACCATCAGGCTGGACAGACAGTCAGTTTATGCGCCGCTGTCGCGCTATGTCGAGGCGCGCGCCATGTCGTCACAGAAAGACCCCACGTCGGCGGAAGAGTTTGCCTCCAGGCTGGTCGATAAGCTGTTTTTAAAAAAAATACCAAAAGTCATCCGTCTGGGAAAATCTTCCACGCAACTGCCTTTGGTGGCCAGCCTGCCCGCAGGCAGTTTTGATAAAATGATGAGCAGGATGTTCGGCCTCGACAAGCTCAAACGCTGAAGTAAGAAAGGAGCGGGGAAATGAAATTTCAATTCGCCCATAACAATTTCAATGTGCTGGATCTCGAAAAAAGCCTGGCCTTTTACCGTGAAGCGCTCGGGCTGCGGGAGGTGCGGCGCCGTGAGGCGGCCGACGGCAGTTTTGTTCTGGTGTTTTTGGGTGACGGCGAAACTTCCCATCAGCTGGAGCTCACCTGGATGAAAGAGCGCCGGGATCCTTACAATTTGGGGGACAATGAATTTCATCTGGCCTTTCGCGTGGACGACTATGATGCGGCTCATGCACTGCACGAAAAAATGGGCTGCATCTGTTTTGAAAACAAGGCGATGGGCATATATTTCATCTGTGACCCGGACGACTACTGGATTGAAATTATACCGCAGAAAAGGTAAGCTCGAAACCTCATATCACAATGTACCGGCTCTTTTATTTTAATTTAAAAAGGCGGGTGAGAGAAAGGAGCGGGACTGATGAAAAAACTTTTTTTCAAGGTAGCTTTTACGGTATTCATCATTTTTACGTTGTCACCGGCGATGGCCGGAGCGGATGTCCAGGTTCGGATAAACATACCTGTGCCGCCGCCGATAGTCTTTCCGGCGCCGCCTCATGTTATCGTCATACCCGAAACAGATGTCTATGCCGTCTCTGATATTGAAACAGATATATTTTTTTACGGCGGCTGGTGGTGGCGTCCCTGGGACGGCCGCTGGTACCGGTCACGTCACTACGACAGGGGATGGGTTTACTACAAGAAAGTACCCCGTTTCTACAAACGGGTGGCGCCCGGTTGGCGGGGCTATTATCACGACCGCCGCTGGCGGGGCCATGAATGGCACTATCGGCCTATCCCCCATCACGAAATGGAGAGAAACTGGCGGGGCTGGCAAAAAGACCGCTACTGGGAAAAATCGAACAACTGGGGGGTCCGGGGCATGAAGCGCCCGACGCATCAAAAGACGCCTAAATACAACAAGCCTGCGCCCAAACCTCCCCAAAGCGGCCAGGCCGGCCGCCGACCGGCCGCTCCCGGCGGACCGAGGCAGGGGGACAGGCGCTAGAAGAGACGATACAGCTTCACAGTTTTTTAACATCTGCCGGGCGGCCCGCATGATCACGGGCCGCCCTTTGCATATCACGCATGAGTGAGACATTTCTTTAACCGGCCTGTTCGTCATGATATGGACTGACAATAATTTAACGATTTTCATGGGGCCTTCGGGTTTCGGCACAGCGATGCGCACAGGGAGGGATGATGCACATGAACAGAATTTCTTTTGCCTCTTTTCAAAGCGCCATTTTCTATCTGCTGCTGGCGGCGGTGAGCATATTTCTCGGATATGTTCTCAAGCCTTTCTTTTTCGCCATCTTCTGGGCGGTGCTCATCGCTGCTGTTTTTGCGCCGCTCAACCGCCGGTTCAATCAAAAATTTAAAAGCCCCAATCTCGCCGCGGGCCTTACGCTGATTGCCGTCGTGCTGGCCATAGTCCTGCCGGTCGGCCTGCTGGCAAGTCTGCTGGTGAAAGAGGCCATCGACATTTACTCATCCGTGCATTCATCGTCCGGGCAGTGGATTAAAACCATCGAGGAGACGATTTCCTCTTTAAGCGCACATCCCCTTTTGGCAAGATTGCAGATTGACGAGGCGTTTATTGCCGGGAAGTCCGTCGAAGTCATGAAAGCCGTGTCGGATTTCCTGGTCAGAAATCTTACGGCACTGACGCAAAACACGGTGGTGTTCATCCTGCAGTTTTCCGTCATGCTGTATTGCCTGTATTACTTCCTGCGTGACGGGGACAGCATCATCGATTCCCTGACCGGCCACATGCCGGTCAGCAAAGAACATGTCAATATCTTCATCAATGAATTTTTGACAACGGCCAAGGCGACGCTGAAGTTCACATTTGTGATTGGCGGCATCCAGGGATTTCTGGGCGGGCTGGTTTTCTATATCACAGGTATCGAGCGCGCGCTGGTCTGGGGGGTGCTTATGCTCGGCCTGTCCGTCCTGCCGGCGATAGGCTGTTCGATTATCTGGGCGCCGGCCGGCATTATTCTGCTTATCCAGGGGTATATCTGGCAGGGGCTGACGGTGCTGATTTTCGGCGCGGTGGTCATCAGCAGCGTGGACAACTTGCTCAGGCCGGTGCTTCTGGGCAAGGATATCAAAATGCATTCTCTGTTGATTTTCCTGTCCACACTGGGGGGACTATCGCTTTTCGGTGCCAGCGGCTTCGTGCTCGGGCCGGTCATCGCGGCCTTGTTTCTGGCTGCCTGGAAATTGTTCTTCGAAATTTACCGGCGGCAGGAGACGCAAACACGCACTACACAGGGATAAAGCTGTTTACCTTCCTGCCACTGGGAGAAATTGCTGCAGCCGCGAATTGATTTTGTTATCGGCTTAAACGGTGGATATGGATAAGCACGCAGACAAGGCGGCTTTGGGAGATGAACATCATTCCCGGGCTCGTAACTGTTTTTACACACGGAAGGACAATTTACACCGCGGCGGTTTTTTACCCGCACGGTTTTCCTATCTGATCAACTGCGGCAGGAAGGTGGCCAGCTGCGGAAAAATCAGCAGCAGGGCAGCCAGTGCGATCATTGCGTAGAGCATGTGCAGGGCGCCGCTGAAAATGAGATGAAGCGGCACGTCGCGGGCAACTCCGGCAACCACATAGGCATTAATGCCGACAGGCGGCGTGATGACGCCCATTTCCGCGATGACCACGATGACGACACCGAACCAGATGGGATCAAACCCCATGGCCAGGACTACCGGATAAATAATGGGTATGGTCAGCATGATCATAGCGAGCGAATCCATCAGGCATCCAAGAAACAAATAGATAATGATGATGAAGCCCATGATGATCATCGGGTGAAACTGCAGACCGGCGACGAAAGAGCCTATATTGGCCGGTATTTGCGTTACGGCCAGAAAATGGCCGAAAACCGTGGCGCCTGCCACGACCACAAAAATCATGCAGGAGATGCGCGTGGTGTCGTACAGCGCCCTGACAAATCCCTGCCATGTCAGGCGACGGCCCGCCAGAGCGATTACGATCGTGCCGGCGGCGCCGATGCCTGCCGCTTCCGTGGGGGTGAAAAATCCGGCGAACAAGCCTCCCATTACCAGCACAAACAGGATCAGTGTTTCGATGATGCCGGAAAGAGATTTGATTTTTTCTCCCCATGTGCTGCGCGGGGCGCGCGGTCCGATTTCGGGACGAAAGCGCGTCCAGGTCAGAATGGAAATGACAAAAAATAAAGACAGCAAAATGCCGGGGATGACGCCCGCCATGAAAAGCTCGCCGATGGACTGCTCCGTCATGATGCCGTAAATGATAAATATGGTGCTCGGCGGGATGAGAATGCCCAGGCTGCCGCCGGCTGCGACGACACCGGTGGCAAGTGCCGGGTCATATTTGAATTTCTTCATTTCCGGCAAAGCCACAGAGGCCATCGTGGCGGCTGTAGCACTGGTGGAGCCGCTGACGGCGGAAAAGCCGGCGCAGGCGCCGATAGTGGCGATGGCAAGCCCGCCGGGCAGGTGGCCGAAAAATTTATGGGCGGAGTTGAAAAGTCTGCCACTGATGCCGGAGTGGAAAGCAATCTGCCCCATAAGAACGAACAGGGGGACGACGGTCAAGTTGTACGAGCTGAATGTCGCGTAGAAGTCCCGTATGATCAGATTGGATGCGGCACTCCAGGAAATGATGATGCCGAAGCCTAGATACCCGACCAGAGCCATGACAAACCCTACGGGCATCCTCAAAAACATGAGGATAATCAAAACGGCAAAGCCGGCAAGGCCTGTCACGGTGGGGCTCATGCGTCAAGGACCCTTCTCAGGGATTTGATGAAATCGGCGATTAACAGAAGGCACAAAAGAGTACAGCCCAGGGCGATGCCGAAAATAAAAGGATAGGAGGGCATCTGAAGAGTCGGGGATACCTCGCCGCTGTTTTTGATGTCCAACGCGTAAAGAAAAGCCTGATAGCCTATCACGCAAAATAAAACCGCGCTTGCCAGGTTACAAAAGGCGTCAATCGCCAGCCGGGTGCGCAAGGGGAGTTTTTCCACGAGAATTTCCACGGCAATGTGCCCTTTTTCCATGGAAGTGAATGCCAGGGCGAAGGATACGACGAGGGCTCCCAGAAAACCGACCAGTTCGTAAGTGCCGGGGATAGGTCTGCCGAACAGGCGCAAAATGACGTCCGCCGTGGAAAGAAGCATCATGGCGACCACGGCGGCGCAGGCAAGAACATTAAAGGCCTTGCCCGCGCGCGCCAGGTATTTTGTCAGACTCAACATGAATATTTAGTTTTATTTCCCCGCTTTCGAGTACAGCTTGATTAAAGCGCGGATTTCATCCACCGCCTTTTTTCCCGGGATTTTTTTGCCTTCCATGGTTTTTACATATTCATCAACCACCGGCTCAATGGCTTTTTCCCATTTGGCAGCCTCTGCCGGCGTCAGCTTGATGACTTTATTGCCCAGGTCGGCGATAAATTTGTAGCCTTCGTCGTCCGCGTCATCCCAGGCTTTGCCCGCCACGGCAATCCATTCCCTGCTGACATCCTCAAAAACCTTCTGCACGTCTTTGGGCAGCTTTTCCCATTTCTGTTTGTTCATGACTACAAACATGGCGGTTGTGTAGCCGATGCCGGAGCAATCGATCGTGTATTTGACCACCTGGCCCTGCTTCCACCCTTTCAGCGTTTCCACCGGCGCGAAAGTACCCTGCACCACGCCTTTCTGGAGGGCCTCGTAGGTATCGCCCTGGGGCATGGCCACGGAAACCGCGCCTAAACTTTTCACGATTTTTGAGCTCAGGCCGGTGGAGCGTATTTTCATGCCCTGCAGATCGGCCAGTGTGCTGACCGGCTTTTGTGTGTGCAGCAGTCCGGGGCCGTGTGCGTGTATATAAAGCAGTTTGACGTCATTGAGTTCCGGTGGATTCATGGTTTTTGCAAAATCGTTGGCGACCTTTGTGGCGATCATGCCCGTGGGGTAGCCCATCGGAAGGTCCAGCGCCTCGATAAGCGGGAAGCGGCCGGGCGTGTAAGCAAAGCACGACATGCCGATATCGGAAATTCCTTTTACAACGCCGTCGTACACTTGAGGTGCGGGGGTCAGCGAGCCGCCGGAGAAAATGTTGATTTTAACCTTTCCGCCGGTACGCTTTTCAATTTCCTTGGCCCAGGACTCGCCGGCCTTGGCCTGTGCATGGGTGGCCGGGAAGAAAATGCTGTAAGTCAGTGTGGTTTGCGCCAGCACGCCTGAACTGAAAACAAACAGGACAAGCAACGCGGCAAATGATGACGCTGTGACAAAAAAAGTTGATTTTTTCATTGGATCCAATCCTCCCCTTTTTATACGAGATTAAATACACTGCCGTTGATAACTTTTGTAAATTTTTAACTGCTGCTGCGGAGTAAGCCTGCTTACCTTATAGCTTCGGCAAGCAGGCATCGATACATATAGATGCAATAAGGTGGGAATTTATTTGTGGAAATATTTGGCATAGCAACGCCCGTAATATTTTAACGTTGGTGACCGGTTAATGCCCGACGGTATTATGTGATTTGCCCGGTCGTGTCAAGATGAATTTATTTTTCGGTACTGTTTTCCCGGGTGTCTTTTTTCATCCGGTCCAGTTCTTCACGATAGCGCGACGCCTCGGCTTTGGCCGTTTCTATTTCTTCTCTGGCTTTTTCCAGCTCCTCATCCTGAAGCTGCCTTGCCTGCCTGATTTGATCCTGCATTTCGTCAAATCCGACATAAATGGCCAACACGCCGCCCAAAAGCATGAAAACCGGTACCGCCCCCTGAAGAAGGCCTATAAATTCACTCCACCAGACAATCAGACCAATCAGGCCTAAAACAGAGAAAATTGCACCTCCTGCCAACAGGGGCATGACCGCTACCTCCGGTTATCTTGATGTCAACCTTACGTCGAGTTGATAAACATTTTTTAACATGATTTCCAGAGTCAGGCAAGACGGAAATAAAGCATCACAAAGATAAAATATTGCTTGCTTTAATAAGATTCATCATTTAATTAAAACAGTTTCGTAAATAAGGTGGTACAAAGATTATGCTAGAACCGAAGTTTGATAAATCCGGCGGCCTGGTGCCCGCTATCGTGCAGGATGCAGAAACTAAAGATGTACTGATGATGGCCTACATGAACAGGGAATCCTGGGAGGCGACGCTGCTGACGGGGAAGGCCACCTTCTGGAGCCGCTCCAGGCAGAAATTGTGGCTCAAAGGGGAAAGCTCGGGCCATATCCAGATAGTTAAAGACATTTACATCGACTGCGATGACGACACGATTCTGCTGCAGGTGGAACAAATAGGCGGCGCCGCCTGTCACACGGGGCACAGGTCGTGTTTTTTCCGAAAACGTGAAGGAGACGGCTTTGTAATCGCGGGGGAAAAGATTTTTGACCCGGAGGATGTGTATAAATGAATATTCTGAAACTGGGCATTCCCAAGGGAAGCCTGGAAAACTCTACCGTAGAGTTGTTTAAAAAAGCAGGCTGGCGTATTACCTATGACAGCCGAAGCTATTTTCCCGACATTGACGACCCGGAGCTTTCCTGTACACTCGTTCGCGCGCAGGAGATGTCCCGCTACGTCGATGACGGGCATCTCGATTTAGGACTCACCGGCATTGACTGGATCATGGAAAACGATTCTGACGTGGTTGCGGTTCAGGATCTGGTTTATTCCAAAGTCTCCACCCGTCAGGCGCGCTGGGTGCTGGTCGTGCGCGACGACTCGCCGGTGCGCTCTATCGAGGACATGGAAGGCAAGCGCATCTCCACCGAGCTGGTGGCCTTTACCAAAAGGTATTTCGCCGAAAAAAACATCAATGTTCAAGTGGAATTTTCCTGGGGGGCGACAGAGGCGAAAGTTGTGGACGGCCTGGTGGACGCGGTTGTGGAAGTGACAGAGACAGGCTCCACCATCCGCGCCAACAAACTGCGCATCGTTCACGAACTTATGAAAACAAATACGCGGCTCATCGCCAACAAAGATGCGTGGAAGGATCCCTGGAAACGAACAAAGATCGAACAAATCCGAACGCTTTTAACCGGGTCGCTCCTGGCGATGGGCAAAGTCGGGCTTAAACTCAATGTCTCGCGCGAAAACCTCGAACGCGTCATGAAGCTCCTGCCCGCTTTGAAGGCTCCGACCATTTCCAGTCTCTACTCCGAAGAATGGTTCGCCATTGAAACAGTGGTCGATACGGGTGTGGTCCGCGACATCATTCCGCAACTTCTCGGGGCGGGCGCACAGGGTATTATCGAATACCCGCTCAATAAAGTCATTTGAACAGGGAGGGCGTATATGGCCAGAAAAGCGAAAGTGGCCCGCAAGACAACGGAAACGGACATTACTCTGGAGATTGACCTTGACCGGTCCGCGACAGGCAGGATAGATACGACCATACCTTTTTTAAACCACATGCTGGAGCTCTTTGCCCGTCACGGCCGGTTTGAGCTGACAGTTGCAGGAACGGGTGATACACAAATAGACGACCACCATCTGGTGGAAGACCTGGGGATATGTCTGGGAAAGGCGCTCGGCCAGGCGTTGGGCGACAAAAAGGGCATCAGCAGATACGGCTCTGCGTCCGTGCCGATGGACGAGAGTCTTTGCCGCGTCGATATCGATCTTTCGGGGCGGCCCTATCTCGTTTACAACGTAAAACATGAGGGGCACAAAATCGGTGATTTCGAACCGACGCTGGTCAGGGAATTTTTCAAGGCCTTCACTGACCACAGCGGCGTCACAATGCATATAAATCTCGAGTACGGCGGCAACAGCCATCACATCATCGAAGCTGTTTTTAAGGCTTTTGCCCGGGCGCTGAGGAAGGCGGTAAACATTAACCCGGAAATTTCAGGTGTCCTGTCCACCAAAGGAACACTCTGACAGAAGCGACAGGGGAGGGGAAATGCCCTATATTTATCGTTTCGGCAAAATTGTCTGCGCGATATTGATTTTGTGCCTGGTGGTTATCCCCTCCGGCGCCGCCTCGGAGGAGAATGCAAAGTCCGCGGCTGTGATAAAAACGCGCCTGGCGGTTATTCCGTTTATGGCTGTGGAGCCGGATAATGCTTCTTCAACCACCGTGCGCTGCCCGCTGTGCGGCAACGTTAATTCCGGCGGACCTGTCGCCGAGGGAGCTCAGATAAATCTGGAAGAAATATTTACGGATAAATTGATGGGTTTGAAAAATCTGGAAATAATCTCTCCGGAAAGAGCGGCGGGCGCCTATAGACGGATTTCCTCCGCTTCTCTCAAAGAACCGATGCTCAAGGTGGTGTGCAAAGCCGGCAGGGAGCTCGGCGCGGATGTCGTTGCCGCCGGCTTTGTTTACCGCTGGCGCGAGAGGGTAGGCTACAGCTATTCGGCAAAAACTCCCGCCTCTGTGTCTTTTGAGATTCACCTGATTTCCGTCAGGGACGAAAGCATCCTGTGGCGCGGTGTTTTTGATAGAACGCAAAAGTCGCTGATGGAAGATCTTTTTCAGGTGTCTTCTTTTTTCAAAGGCGGCGCCAAATGGGTGACCGCACGCGAACTGGCCAGACTGGGCGTTGAAGAGATATTTGATACCTTTCCCGGTTTTGATCATTGAACGGAGGTGCACAAATCGTTTCCGTATGACGATTACAAAAGCCGAAGCGCGTTTTCAGGGTTGCCGGGCGACTCACCGCATTTTAAAATAATTATTCCACGGAGTTTTTAAGTTGATCATTATTCCCGCTGTTGACATAAAAAACGGCCAGTGTGTCCGCCTGGCGCAGGGCGATTTCGGGCGAGTTACAATCTATTCGGAGAATCCCCCGGAGATGGCCCGCCTCTGGGCCGAAAAGGGAGCAGAAAGAATTCATATTGTGGACCTGGACGGTTCAGTGGCAGGTCTGCCGCAAAACGCGCAGGTAATTGTGGATATCGCCGGGACGGTGGATGTTCCCATTGAAGTGGGAGGGGGCATCCGCAACATGGAAACCATTGATTATTATCTCGACAATGGCGTGGCTAACGTGATTCTGGGAACGGCTGCCGTTCTGGATGGAGAGTTTGTCCGGCGGGCGGCAAAAAAACACCCGGGAAAAATCATCCTGGGTATCGATGCCCTGGCGGGAGCGGTAGCGGTTCAGGGATGGACTCAAAAGACCGGCCAAAACGCGGTTGATTTGGCCCGACAGTTTCAGGATTGTGAAATTATGGCCATTGTCTATACGGATATCCAGCGCGACGGCATGGAAACGGGAGTCAACGTAGAACAGACAAGACAGCTGGCCCGGGCCGTGTCTGTACCGGTTATTGCGTCCGGCGGCGTGGCGACGCTTGCGGACATAGACGCTCTTCTGGCCGTCAGGGACTGTTCTTTTTACGGGGTGATTATCGGGCGAGCCCTGTACACAGGAGCGATCTCGCTCGAGGACGCAATCGCGAAAGCAGGCGCAGCATCATAGAGTCAGGAGGGAGATATGCCGGATTGTATCTTTTGTAAAATTGTCAAAGGGGAAATCCCCTGTGCGAAAGTTTATGAAGACGACGCCGTGCTGGCTTTCGACGATATTCAGCCGATGGCGCCGGTGCATGTCGTGATCGTCCCCAAAATGCACATCCCCACCCTCATGGATGTGGAAGCGAATCAGTCGGGAGTGATCGCGCAAATGGTGCAGGCCGCGCAAAATGTAGCTCAAATCAAACAGATTGCCGCAAGAGGGTTTCGTACGGTAATCAACTGCAACTCCGACGGAGGGCAGGTGGTGTTTCATCTGCACATGCATCTGCTGGGTGGCAGGAAACTGGAAGATCAGCTCGGATAAGAGGTGTAAAATGGATTTGAATGCCAGAATTGAACAACAGATGGTGACGGCGGCAAAAGCCAGGGATAAAGCGAGGCTCTCCACGCTCCGGATGCTGAAAACCGCCTTGCATAATAAAGAAATTGACCTGATGCGGCAGCTCAACGAAGCGGAAACGATGCAGATTCTGTCACAAATGGTAAAACAGAGAAAAGACTCCATTGAGCAGTTCGCCAAAGGGGGAAGGCAGGATCTGGTGGACAAGGAACAGGAAGAGCTTGGGATTCTCCAGGAATTCATGCCCGCCCAGATGTCGGATGATGAGGTGGAGACGCTCATCAAAGAACTGATTGCCGAAACAGGCGCGGTTTCGGTAAAGGACATGGGCAAGGTGATGAAAGTGCTGATGCCGAAAATCGCCGGCAGGGCGGACGGAAAGTCGGCCGGTGAAAAAGTGAAAGAGCTTCTGTCTCAATAAGCGTGCGTCAGCTTGGATATAATTAAAAAACCGCTGAAGGGCAAGGCAATCATTCGTGCGTTTTGATGACAGCAAGATTGAAGAAATTAAAAGCAGAGTGGATATTGTCGAACTCGCCAACGAGTACCTGACTTTAAAAAAAGCAGGCAGAAATTATCTGGGGCTGTGCCCTTTTCACCAGGAAAAAACCCCGTCTTTTACCGTCAATCGTGAAAAGCAGATTTTTTACTGTTTCGGCTGCGGCGAAGGGGGCAATGCCATAACGCTGCTGATGAAAATCGCCGGCATGAGTTTTCCCGAAGCGATTCGTCATCTGGCGGGAAAAACAGGTGTTACCCTGCCGGTCCGGGCTTTTGGCAGAGCGGGCGGCGAAAAGGACGAGCAGCGCGACGCGATTGTCGGGATAAACTTGAGTGCGGCGCAGTGGTTTGCCAGAAACCTTTCGTCGCCGGAGGGCAAAAGCGCACGGGAATATCTGCAGAAACGCTCTTTGACGGAAGAGACGGCCAGGCAGTTCAGACTCGGGTACGCGCTGGACAGATGGCGGTCGCTTGCGGATTATCTGGAAGGAGGCGCTCTTTCCTTGAAATTGGCCGAGCAGGCGGGGCTGGTGGTAGCCGGAAGAGACGATGGTTTTTACGACCGGTTTCGCGGCCGTTTGATTTTTCCCATCGAGAATGTTTTCGGAGAGATCATCGCTTTCGGCGGCAGGATTATCGGAGAAGGTGAACCGAAATATCTCAACTCGCCGGAATCAGCCGTCTATACCAAAGGGAAAAATTTATACGGCCTGAACAAGGCCAGGGAGTCGATCCGTGAGGAAGGTTTTTGTCTGATTGTCGAGGGATACTTCGACGTGATAACCCTGTGGAATGCGGGCATCCACAACGTGGTGGCCACGCTCGGCACGGCCCTGACCAGAGACCACCTCGACCTTTTACGCCGCTATACGCAGGATGTAGTAGCCCTGTTCGACCCGGACGAAGCCGGACGCAGGGCGCTCGACAGGTCACTGGAGCTGATTTTGGGGGCCAACATGCGCGCCCGGGCGCTTGTGCTGCCTGATGAGGCTGATCCGGATGATTTTATCAGAAAACACGGCGCGGAAAAACTGACAGAGCTTATTGCGGCCGCACCGGCAATCAGTGATTATTATATAGACAATGTTCTGGGAGACGGAAAAACTTTTGAGGAGAATCGAGACCTGCTGAAGACATCAATGGAATTTCTGTCGAAAATCGGCGACGGCCTGGAAAGAAATCTCTTTATCAAGCGGATCTCCGAGAAGCTGGGGATAGACCAGGCTTTGTTGAAAAAAGAGGTTCACCGTAAAACCGCGCGCGCCAAGCCGGTTCAGAGTATGCCCGTCAAGTCTGCACAAGCTCAAAGGAGTCCTCTTGAAGTAAATCTGATCCGCCTGATGCTGGAATACCCGCAAAACACACTGCTTGTGGAGGAGGAAAGAATCCTCGATTATTTTCTGGATGAGTCTTTGAAGGTTTTGTGTGAAAAAATGATTCAGACTTATAAACTGCTTGGTTTTATAGATATTAATGTTGTTTTACCCACGGACTCCGATAAGCCCCTCAAAGACATGATTTACAAATTAAGTATTCAGGCCCCTCCGACCGATGAAAATGTGGTGGAGCGAAATTTTGTGGATAATATCCAGCGTATCAAAGAAAAGTGGTACAGGGAAGAAAAACGCGCGCTTCAGCGCCAGTTGAGGCAGGCCCAGGAAGCCGGTGATGAGGCACTGATCCGGGAGTTGACTTTCCGGAAACAGGATTTAATACGTGAAGAGAAACAATTGCAGTAAACGATAAAAAAATTGGGGGATGCCAGATGGCCAAAGAAATTCAGTCTGATGAATTCAAAAAATTACTTTCACTGGGGGCGCAAAAAGGGTTTTTAACCTATGACGATGTCAACGACCTGCTGCCGCCCGATGTTAATTCGTCGGATCAGATAGACGACATCATTATGCTGTTCGGCGAAAAGAACATCGACATTATCGATACGGAACAGGGCGAAAAACTGGTAGTGAAAAAACCGGCGGAGGACAGCCTGTCGACCAAATTTTCCGAAACGCTTACCCTTGCTCCCGCTGCGGGTAAAACAGGTGACCCGGTTAAAATGTACCTGCGGGAAATGGGCCTGGTATCGCTTTTGAGCCGGGAGGGAGAGGTCGAGATTGCCAAAAAAATTGAAGAGGGCGCCCGCGAAACAATGTGGGCTATTTTCAGTTTGCCTTTTTCCATTGCGGAAGTCATCAGTATCGGAGAAAAGTTGGAGGCGGATGAAATCCGCATTAAAAGCATTGTGGACAACATAGAAGATGAAGAAGGAATCATAGAGGATGACGAGCATAAAGACCGTGTGCTCAAGCTGATCGCCAGGGTCCGGATGTTCAACGACCGCAATGATGTGCTTCGTGAAAAACTAAAATCAAAAACCATGCGTCCCAAGCAGCGGGAAACCATGACGGCGGAACTGGCCAAAAACTCCAAAAACATCATCACTTTATGCCGTAAAATCCGCTTCAACAAAAAGCAGACGCACCGCTTTGTTACACAACTGCGCTTCCTGGCCGATGAAATAGAAAAATCAGAACGGGTGGTCAATCAGTATAAGAAAGAGTCGGGTATGACGATCACCCAGATGGAGAAGGCCTGGTCCAGGATGAGAAAATCAAGCCAGGAGGAAAAGAAGGTCGCCAAGGAAGCAAAAGTCTCGGTGGAATGGCTCCACCGCAGCAAGCAGGCCGTTAACGAGGCGCAAAAGCGCATCCGGCGTATTAGCAAAGAAGTCGGGATCCCTACGGCCACCATAAAGGCGGTAGTTGAATCCATTGAGGAAGGCGAGACCAAGGCTGAACTGGCTAAAAGAAAACTGGTGGAAGCAAATTTGCGCCTTGTTGTCAGCATTGCCAAAAAATACACCAACCGCGGCTTGCAGTTCCTGGA
>LSQX01390481.1_pt1 | contig 21255 bp, 19 predicted proteins | sample 654561 | NCBI WGS metagenome assembly LSQX01 (sample SAMN04489861, study PRJNA283612) | anaerobic digester metagenome | isolation source: 4 biogas reactors fed with cattle manure at either 37C or 55C with and... | place: Denmark: Kongens Lyngby | collected 2014 | reverse complement strand
TCAAACACGCCGTCGCCGATCTCCAGGATCGAGACGTCAAAGGTGCCGCCGCCGAGGTCGAACACCAGTATTTTCTGGTCGTGCTCTTTGTCGAGGCCGTAGGCCAGAGAAGCAGCGGTCGGCTCGTTGATGATGCGGAGCACGTCGAGGCCCGCGATCCTGCCGGCGTCTTTGGTCGCCTGGCGCTGGGCGTCACTGAAATAGGCAGGCACGGTGATGACCGCCTGGGCGACGGTTTCTCCCAGATAGGCTTCCGCGTCGCTCTTGAGCTTCTGCAGAATCATCGCCGAGATTTCCTGCGGCGAATAGGTTTTATCGTCGATTTTGACCTTGTGGCCGGAACCCATTTCCCGCTTGATGGATTGGACCGTCCGGTCGGGGTTGGTGACCGCCTGCCTTTTGGCGACCTGTCCGACCAGTCTCTCCCCGGTCTTGGAAAAGGCCACGACCGAAGGCGTCGTGCGGTTCCCTTCCGCGTTCGGGATGACGACCGGTTCGCCGCCTTCCATCACTGCGACACAGGAATTGGTTGTTCCGAGGTCGATGCCGATTACTCTTGCCATGTTTTCATCCTCCAAATTGCTTGCTGTTTGATTCTGTTACGAGAGATGCCTGTGTTGCGCGATCAGTTGGCGACCTTGACCATACTGTGCCGTATGACCCGGTCTCCTCTGCGATAGCCTTTTTTGAACTCCTCCACGACTGTCCCGGGTTCCGCACCCTCTTGTTCAACCTGCATGACCGCCTCGTGGAGCAGGGGGTCAAAGGGATTGCCGACCGCTTCGATCGGTTCGACACCCAGCCGTTCCAGACAGCTTTCCGCCTGGCGCAGGACCAGTTCGATCCCCTCCACGACGGAACGGTCGATCTCCTTCTCATATTGCGAGGCAGACTCGATCGCCCGCATCAGGTTGTCGACGACGGGCAGCCATTCCGCTGTGACCTGAACGACACAATCGCTGTAGATGGACTCCTTTTCCTTGGAAGTCCGTTTGCGGTAGTTGTCGTATTCCGCGTACAACCGCAAAAACCGGTCGTTCAGCTCGTCGTATTTGCGGGCGGCTTCCTCGGTGTCATCCACGGCCACATCTGCCTGACGCATGTCTTCCGTCACGGCCTCCGGGCCACCTGTCTGCTGTTCCGCGTTCATTTCCTCCGGCGGTTTAGCTTCGCCGCCTGCGTTGTGATTCGCCTTTTTCATTTCTCTATGTCCTCCGTTTTTTCTTTTCCCTCTCCATGGACCATCCGGGTCCCGAAATCATTGATCGCACTGCGGATGAACCCGATGTTGGACACCACGCGCCCGTACTCCATCCGTTTGGGACCCACCACACCGATCCGCCCAATGATCCGATCGCCGAGACGGTAAGTGGTGGTCACAAAGCTGCATTCCTGGAGTCCCTCCAGCGCGATTTCCTGACCGATCCGGATCATAAAGGGCCGACGCGGCGTCTCAATCCGGAAGTCAGGGGATCTGCCGTCTGAGGGCTCGGCCAGTGCGCCTTGTTCGGACGTCAGCTCATGGGCCTGTGCCATTTCCGGAGACTCATTGAGAAAGCCCGCGACAATGCCGTCGCGCGCGAGGGTGTCGAACAAGGTTCTTGCTTTGCGAACATCTTGAAATTCCGGGAACGAAAGCAGCTTGTTGTGTCCGTCCATATAGAGTTCCAGATTCTCTGCCTGCTTGATCGAGACATATGCCTCGTAGAGCACCTGGTTGAGAAGGCTTTCAGGGAGGTCGATCTTGTGTCCCGCCGTCGAGACCGTCACCATCGTGATGTCGTCCAGCCGCATGCCGGACAGCTCGCTTTCGATCGCCTGTGCGATCCGGCGCAGCTGGTCTTCTCCGATCAGTTCGGGAATCCGCGCGATGCGGTCTTTGACCAATCCGGCATTCAGCACCACGACTACCAAAACGCGGCCTGGCTCAATCATCATCATCTTGAGCTGGCGAAAGTGGCTTTCGTTGAGGCGGGGAGTCAGCGCGACCGAAGTATAGCCGGTCTTTTCCGTCAGGACACCCGCAGCCCGCTTAAGCAGGAGGGTGATTTCGTCGACCCCGTCGCGGATGTTGTCGCGGATGTCCGCGATGTCGTCCCGGCTGAGTGTGCCCACATCCATCAGCGAGTCCACATACTCTCGATACCCTTTGTCCGAGGGGATGCGTCCGGCGGAGGTGTGCGGTTGTTCCAGATAGCCCATTGACTCCAGTTCGGCCATCTCGTTGCGCACCGTGGCGGAACTGACGTCCAAACCGTATTTATTCACCAGCGTTTTGGAGCCGACAGGTTCCACGGTCTCGATGTAGTCGTCGACCACTGCCTTGAGGATCTGTTTTTTCCGTGCGTCCAAGGTCATGTTCTGTCTCCTCTCCAAAAAAGCTTAGCACTCATATCTCCTGAGTGCTAAGCACAATCTACCATCGAACAGATAGAATGTCAAGGATAATCAAAGACCTTGGAATCAGACAAATTCCATGAAGACTTGATTGGCAAAATCGAGGCCCCGCCCGGTCAGCGCCCATCCCCGCGGTGTCTCTGCGATCAGCCCGCGTATGACCAGACTTGCCAGTGTTTCACCGAACCGTTCATCGGGGGTTTCCCCGAAGCGCCGGGTGTATGACGCGGCATCCACCCCCGCATCGGTGCGAAAGGCAAGCATCATGACTTCTTTCATCTGTGCATCACGGTCCAGTGTCTCCAGCACCTGTGAGGCTGGAAATGGAGCGGTGTCCCCGTGTTCGACCGCCTGGAGATAGTCGTCCAGTGCGGCGTGGTTGGCCCGGCGGACTCTATCAAAATACCCGTGAGCGGCGCATCCGAACCCGAAATACTCCTCTGCCCGCCAGTATGTCAGATTGTGGCGGCAAGCGCGTCCCGGCAGCGCGGCGCTGCTGATTTCGTACGGTTCCCGTCCGCTTTCCCGGAGCAACCGTCGGGTCTCGTGATACATCGCGCGTTCGATCTCTTCGTCAGGAAGGATGAGTTCTCCGGATTCATACCAGTCGTAAAAAGGAGTTCCCTCCTCGATCTGCAGGGAATAGAACGACACATGGTCCGCCCCGATATCGATGACACGAGAGACCGTCTCCCGCACATCCCCAAGCGTTTGACCGGGCAATCCCAGCATGAGGTCCGCACTGAGATTGTCGAAGCCCGCCTTTCTCGCGGCGGTGAACGCCTCGACAAAATCCTCTGCGGTATGGATGCGGCCAAGGCGCTTGAGCAGCGAGGGTTGCCAAGCTTGCAGTCCAAAGCTAATCCGGTTGATCCCTCCCCTGCGCATCCGTTCAAAATCCGCTTTGTGAACAGTGCCGGGGTTCGCCTCGACCGTGACTTCGGCATCCGTCGCCCACGGAAACACCGCGCGCAACGTGTCGAGCAGTTCCACCATGCGTTCGGCTCCGGCCAGTGTCGGCGTCCCGCCGCCGACATACACGGTTTGCAGCGGGGTCGGGGGCAGACCGGGGGCCTGCAGCGTTCCGGCTTGCCGGATCTCCCGCTCCAGCGCACGCAAATAACGGTCAATGTCTCCGAGACGGCCGGCATAGGAGGGAAAGTCGCAATAAAAACACTTGCGGGCACAAAAAGGAAAGTGGAGATACACGGATGACGGAAGGTCACCCATGGGAACAGACCCGGTTTTCGATCGGCGACATTCCTCCGAGGAGGCGGACCGCTTTGTCGACGTGGTCCAGGAAACGGCGGAAACTCGGCGAGGCGTTGTGATCGACGTCCATATGCTTGGAAATGTCTCGGCACCAAGTGTGTTTGTACTGGCCGACCGCGGGATAGCCGATCCGGATGATGCGCTCCGCAGACTCCGGATGGATGCAGCGGGCGAGCACTTCCCAGGTACCGCACACGCTGTCCTGTTTGTAATGATCCACGACCTTTAGGTTCGCGTCCGGATAGGCCGCCAGGATCGCCCGGCGGTCGCCGAGCATCCATGCCTCGATTTCCTCGACACAGATCCCGATCACGTGCGGAACCGGGGACGCGAACCGGCGCAAAGTCGACCGGATCTCCCCTTCCACCTGCTCCGGTGGGATGTCGTCTGCATCCATCACGACGATCAGAAGATTTTGCGCCGGATCCAGTACGCGGGCATAGGCGCGCGACTTGGCGGGTAAAAGATCAAGCAGTCCGACCGAATCACGAGCTGGCCGGTTGTATGGATCGGCTGGCGTATATCCCTTCCCTCGGTGAGGTCGGATACGAAAGGTGTATTCATACCCTCTGCGTTCACGAAGGGCGTGAAGAACCGCCTCCAGAACCAGACTGCCCGAACGGTCTTCGGAAAGGATTTCAAGATGCATCGTCGCCCTCCGGATCAAAATGGCCGCTGTACCACATCGACCCCATCCCGATGCCCTCGGCATACATCGAACGGACCACCGGATCCGCACCCGCGCAACGGGCCGAAGCCGTGTCTTTTTCCGTGCCCTGATCGAGAGGTTTTCGTTCAAACACCCACACCTCGTCCGGCGACATGGACTCCAGCAAGTAAGGGTTGTGTGTCGTAAAGAGAATCTGTACATCCGGCCTGCGGAGCGAGTAGGCTCTCAGTTCCTCGGCCAGGATGTCGACCAGCTCGTGGTGCAGACCCTCGTCCGGATTGTCGATGCACAGTAACGGCCGGGGACGCGGATCCTCCAGCATCAGGAGATAGGTGAATAAACGGCGGGACGCCCCCGATACCTTCCCGTCCAGTACCGCGCGGTCGATGGGGCGCCTCCCCGGCATCTTTTCCCGGATGCGCGCCATCACCGCCTCGAAGGCTTTCGGGTCGGCTTCGCGATGAAAGAGAAGTACGTTCTCCACATTAGCCCCGTCTGGCGCGAGATGCCTGTGGCCGCCGGAGGAAGGGGGCGATGCCGATGCGGGTGTTCCGTCCGGTTGCTGAAAATCACAGAAAAACCATCGGGTCAGCGTGGTGTGAAGCGCATGCAGGAGCGGATGGTTGACCAGGGCGCCAAACGTGCCCAGTCCGGTCGCATCCTCATTCCCCACCCCCGCGTCGGGAACCGATGTGCCGTCGTCCACCTGTCCGCGGCCGTGGTCCAGCCGCATCATGGGGATCGTGGTGCGAGCCGTAAAATCGACACGCAACAGTTCCTCTTCGCTCACATAGGGACGTCCAAAACGGTCGCAGTCGAATACGACTCGGTACAGGAGGGTTTCGTTGGGTTCGGACAGGCGTACCGCGAGGTCAAAGGCAACCGGATCGGGCCCTCCGTTGGAGCGCAAGTGCGTGAACCCTTTTCTCCCATGAAGTGTCGACGCAAACCGAACCCCGTGCCGGACCGTGTCCGACAGAAAACGCATCGCGTGGAACAGAGAACTCTTGCCTGTATCGTTCCGTCCGATCAGTGCGGTCAGCGGCTCCAGCGGAAGAGGGGGGACCAGTCCGGCGGCCAGCACGCGTTCCGGGTCGTCTGTGCTGGCGAAGACTTCTTCTCCCAGCACACCGACACGGGTGTCGCGCAGCATTTCAAAATTGCGGACGCGGATGCCCAGCAACATGGCTTATTCCTCCCTGTCCCCGATTCCCGGATCCGATCAGCGTCCCGCAACCGGATCCGAGGGTGTCCCGGATGTCGCGGGTGCGCCGGTCGACACGATCTCCTTGAGCGCGGCAGTCAATCCCGCCATGCCCTGGATTTCGGACGGGATAATGATCTTGGTAGCCTGTCCGTTGGCGACCTTTTCCATCGTCTCCAGGCTGCGGATCGCGATCAAAGCGCGGTCCGCTCCGACTTCCTTGATCATGCGCAATCCGATCGCGGTGGCCTCCTGGACCACGCGAATGGCTTCGGCCTCGCCCTCGGCCCGGCGGATCTGGGATTCCTTTTGTGCTTCCGCACGCAGGATCACCGCGGTCTTTTCCCCTTCCGCCACGCGGATGGCGGCTTCCTTTTCCCCTTCGGCGCGCAGGATGTTTTCGCGTTTTTCACGTTCCGCCTTCATCTGGCGCTCCATGGCGACCTGGATCTCCTTGGGTGGAATGATATTTTTGAGCTCCACCCGGTTGACCTTGATCCCCCACGGGTCGGTCGCTTCGTCCAGGATGATGCGCATTTTCGTATTGATGAGGTCGCGTGACGTCAAGGTCTGGTCCAGTTCCAGATCGCCGATGATGTTACNNGCGGCAGGATGTTTTTCAGCTCGACCCGGTTGACCTTGATGCCCCAGGGATCGGTGGCCTCATCCAGGATCGATCGCATCTGGGTATTGATCAGATCGCGGCTGGTGAGTGATTCATCCAGCTCGAGGTCCCCGATGATATTCCGAAGGGTCGTGGCCGTCAGGTTTTCGATCGCTGAGAGCGGGTTTTCGACCCCATAGGTGAACAGCTTCGGGTCGGTGATCTGAAAATAGACAACGGTGTCGATCATCATCGTGACATTGTCTTTGGTGATTACGGCCTGCGGCTGGAAATCCGCGACCTGCTCTTTGAGGGAGACCACCTTGGCGATCCGGTCCAAAAAGGGCAATTTGACATGGATGCCGGTCAGCCAGGTCGCATGGTATCCGCCCAGCCGCTCGACGACAAAATTGGTCGCCTGCGGAACGATGCGGACGTTTTTGACGACGATCAACAGAATCAAAACCAGAATGACCACCAACGTGATGAGGAAAGCCGGATTGCTGCCGGCGGCTGTAAGGACGGGAATCATCGCACGGATCATGGTTGCTGCTCCTCCTGTTTTCTATCTTGTTCGGGAAAATGGAACGCTGGCTGCCGTACAATCTCCTCGCGGCGGACCACCGCGTGGACGCCCCGGATCTCCACAATTACGGTCAACGTACCGGCGGGGATCCGGGACGCGTCGATACTGACCGCACTCCAAATCTGTCCCAGGGAACGGACCTGCCCCCGTCCGGCGACCGGATCGATGTCTTCGATCACAAGTCCCGTCTGACCGATAAAACGATCTGCGTTGGTCGGCACCACTTCCCGGCCGGAAAGGCCGAGGTGGGGACGTAGCCGCAGGAAGACAAACAACAGGATCCCCGAAAGGATCAACATGACCAGGACCTGGAGCCAGATGCCGCCGCCCAGCAGATCGACCGCCAGCGCGCCCAGACATCCGACCACAAACCATATGGAGACCAGATTGACGGTGGACGCCTCCAGCACAAGAAACGCCGCGGCCAGTATCAGCCATACGATCCAGGCCTGGACACCAAACAAGGTATACAACACCAGCGGGCTTGCAGACATCAGATTTCCTCCCTGCCGTTTTGTTGTTGATCCACTGTGATGCGAACCGATTGCGACGTGTTTTTTACCAACACTTCCAGCAGACCTTTTTTCATCAGGCTGCTGGACATCAGCCTTGCCAGTGCCACCGCCGCGACGATGCTGACGGGAATGGCAATCAGGATGTTGATCGGGATCATCGCCAGATACCGGAGGCGTTCGGTCAGTTTCTTCCGGGCCGGCAATACAGGCGTGGCGGCCACCGGGATGACGTTACCCGATCGGTCCGCCAACGCATAAGAGTCCGCAGTGGACAGGTGATCCAACCGGTCCTGGCTTTCGTCGAGTGCGACGACGCTGGCCGGGTTGTGCTCGTCCAGCAGTACCAGATTCCTATAATAATCGGCTTCCGCGCGTGCGATTTCGAGTTCGCGCTGCAATCTTTCCATTTCTTCCATGTTGACCCTCCTCGCCGCGTCCGTCCGCCTGTCTCAGTTTCGTATCGTTCGGGCAAAGACAGAAGTAACGCGCCCGGTTTATTCCTCCAGCAGCTTTTTGACCTTACGACGCATACGCATCGCCCTCATCTTGACCGCTGCTTCCGTGGTTTGTTCTTGTTCGGCTATGCGGGTATAGTCCAGGTCCTGCTCGAAAATCAGTCGATACAGCCGCTGGTCGCGCACGTCCAGCTGCTCGAGCGCCGCGCGCACATCGATTCCCGTGTCCATCCGGTCTTCTCCGGCAGATGTCGACAACGCCAGATCGCTCTCCAGCCCGTCGGTGGAAACCTGGCCGGCCGCACGAGCCGCGGTGCGCCGCAGCCGGCGAACCATGTGCAATGCGGTGACATACAACCAGCCCGCAGGGTTGGGATGGACCATCAGAGAAGCCGCGCGTTCCGTAGCGGCCAGAAATGTCATCTGCACACTTTCGTCCGCCTGATCCGGCGAAGCGGTCAAACGGAGACAATGCCCGCGCAGACGGGAGCCGTATTGACGGAACAACTGATCCAAAAATGACTGTTCTTCGGATGTCAGCATCGGAGCGAACGCCTTTCTGGCCGGTATCAACCGCCGGCACGTGTCGGACTCATCCCATTCTATCGCAATCGTGTACGACTTGCCTGTATGCTATGATATCCGCATATCAATCGGGAGGGCAATCATGGACAACGGAAAAGACGATCTGGCATCCGGTGCCGGTTTCATTTCAGGGGATCTATTTTGCGGGCTGGTGGTTGTGGAGCCACAGAACCGGGTGTTCGATTTCACGGTCGACAAGGTTCCCGTGCGCGTTTATATGAAAACCGCATCGAGCGCACCCGGCCGCATGGATGTGGTGTTCAACTTCAAGCCCACGGAGCCTGTACGCTTCCGCGTGGATCTTTTGCTCCCGCAGGACTGTACCAATGCCTTCGTGACGTTGAACGACTTGCGGCTGATCGGGTGGTTTTCCGATAACATACCGGAAGATCCGGGGTTTGAGATCCCTCCTGCCTGCGACGACGGTTCGGAAACGGTCTCGACGCTGAGCCCCGGGCAGTTCCAGTCCCTCAATTTCATGTGGATGGACAAAGACGAACTCGTATTCCACTTGTTTTTCTAAGGACTCCTTCGAACTACTTCCGCCGAACATACGCGGCGGCGTGGCACCCGGCCACCCACCCTGTCGAAAAGGCAGCCTGCAGATTGTATCCGCCGGTGTCGCCGTCGATGTCGACGATCTCCCCCGCCGCAAACAATCCCGGGTGTTCTTTGACCCCCATCGTCCGCGGATCCAGTGCGCTCTGCGCAATCCCTCCGGCGGTGACCATCGCTTCGGCGTACCGCGCGGGACCAGCGATCCGGACTTCCAGGCGTTTGCAGCGCTCCGCGGCTTCCCGGCAGCGTTTGGCAGACAGCGTACCGGCCGTCGTGTGGGTTTCAATCCCGGCTTGTCGGAGCACTGCGGCCGTCAGCGAGGCGGGCAGCAGTCCGGCCAGTGCGTTGACAGCGGTTTTTTTGGGTGCTGCGCGCAGCAACGCTTCCATCTGAGCGGTGAGATCTCCAAGGCCGGCATCGGGCAGCAGATCGAGCAGGACCGCATAGGTGATCTCGCCGGACCAGGACCCCGGCAGGTCGCGTGACAGCCGTAGCACAACCGGACCGGACAATCCGCGGTGCGTAAACAACAACGCCCCCTCCGCGCGTCCGGCCGTCTCCTCCTTGCCTTCGGCATCTCTGCGGATCAGCATGGCTCGTACCGGATCGACAGAAACCCCCGCAAGCCTTCCAACCCAGCCTTCGGCGCTCCGCAAGGGGGCAAGCGCGGGTCGCGTCGACACGACCGGCACACCCAGTTTGACCGCCCACCGCAATCCGTCGCCGTCGCTGCCGGTCGCGGGATAGGACAACCCGCCGGTCGCAAGTACCACCGCGGCCGCCTCCCATCCGGACCGTTCTCCGGTCTGCAGCCGGAATCGGCCGTCTCCCGGTTCAATACCCCGGATTCGCGTTCCCGTCCGCACCTCCACACCGGCTTCCCGGCAGGCATGTACCAGGGTGTCGCGGATGTCCGAGGCACTACCCGAGCGTGGAAACACCTTGCCCCCGTTTTCACGGATCACGGATATACCGCGGAATTCGAACCAGGAGACCGTGTCGCGGTTGGACAGTGCTCGAAAAGCGGGATACAGGAATCGACCGCCGCCAAAAAAGGCAGAGATCAGCTCGGCCCATTCGCCATCGTGTGTCACATTGCATCGGCCGCCCCCGGTGAGCAGCAGCTTGCGCCCCGGCTCCGTGTTGCGGTCGAACAACACCACCTTTGCGCCGTCGGACGCAGCCGAATAGGCGGCCATGAGACCTGCGGGACCGGCACCGACCACCGCGACAAGCGTGTTGTCGTACCGGATCATTGCCCTAGCGTGTCGAGATGTCTGCCGATGTGACGAATCAGTCCCTCCGCATAGGCATCCGCATGCTTGTAAAGACAGGCATAGATGCGGCCGCGGAACCGGTCCTCACCAGCAGGGGTTTTGGCCTCAAGGATCAACCCATAGGAGATGTGCAACGCTTGTCGCGCGTCCTCCCGGTCCATATAACCGGACAACCGGTCGTCCGGTGTGCTGTTCAGCGCCGGGATCGTTTCGGACGATGTGCCGATGTGGTAGTACCGCTTGGCTTCCTCGACATGTGCCAGCGAAAAGGCGTGCAGCTCCCGATAGAGCGCCGGTTCCCGTTGGGCGATGACACGCAGTGCCTCGAGCCAGCTCGTGCCGGCTGTTTTCACATGGACGCGGCCTTGCGTGAGACGGCCGACCGCCGGAAATACAGTAAACTTGTCACTCCCCGAATGCACACTGATTTTATACCCGAGATGGTCTGCGATCCGGGCGTGGAGCGCAAACTCTTTCTCAAACAGTACGGGGTCGCCGATATAGTCGATCCCTTTTTGAAACTCTCCGCAAAACCTAGGCGCGAGGCTGGTCACGACAACTCCCGCGTCCAGCAGTTCCCGTGCGACGATATAGTGGGCGGCGGGATCGGTGGACGTCAGCGTCTCGTCGATCGACATTTCAAAATCGATGGGACGCCCCGTGGTGGCGATCAGGCTGTGGAAGATTCCAATCGTATAAGAGATCGCGGCTTGGTAAATCAACACGATGCGCACAAGCCGTTCCGGGTCGATAACCGGTCCGCCGTCGACAGGAACCTGCCGTCCCAGATATTTGTCCTCGTAATGTTCTCGCAGATCCGCCGGCAAGCCGTCATAACGGGCTTTCGCTTCCGCGTCGCCAAGGGAGGCGGCCGTGTTGTCGATTTGCTCGGAGCAGTCCAGCGTGATCATGGTATAACCGCAACGCAGTGCATATCGGATTTCGTCCGGCGTCTTGAGATGATCTCCGTCCGCGCCGTATCCGTCTTTATATCCTTCTTCAAATACCGCAAACGCAGCGGCGGCGAGCACCTCTTCATACGTACGGCCTGTCAGGTTCAACTCGCGGATCGACTGCTGTGCCAGCACCGGAAACACCCCTCGGCCCTGGATCGCGCGCAGATGCCCGCCGGAGGCGATGCCCAACCGGTCTCCGAGGCCGAGCGTAAACGGCCGGCCGCGGTGTGGAACCGGAGCCGTAAAGGGAAAATGGCGCATGAGCGCAAGCGCGTTGCCGTGGGAGAGCGGTCCGACAAATACCGGTGTGCCACCAGCCTCGGTTCGCTCGCCTTCCAGTTCCCGGCCCGGATGCAGGCCTCCAGTCACGACGAGGCGTTTCTCCTCCGGAAACCGGACGATGGCAAAGGTTTGCGCTTCGCTGGCCTGCGAAGGGATGCTGCCCTGTCCGATGGCCTGGACGATGGTTTCGATGTCTGTATGCATGTCGATACCCCCGTTGGATGCTGATCGGATCCTGTTGAGACCCTTACCAGTATAGCAGTCACGCCTGCGGAGAGGCACGGGTCGAAATCCCGCAACCCCTGCCGGAAAATGGACCGGTTTTGCATAAAAACAAATTTTGGCATCGTCTTCCCGCAGGTGATCGGCTATAATTCTATCCGTAGTGTCTTTCGGGCAGAATCCGCATCCCCAAATAGCACAGGAGGTATCTATGGACAAATTCTTCGGCATCAAAAAGGCCGGATCCAATGTCCGGACCGAAGTCATCGCGGGACTCACCACGTTCTTCACGATGGCTTACATCATGTTTGTCAACCCGAGCATCCTGTCCCTCACCGGCATGTCCTGGAGCGGCGTCTTTGTCGCGACCATCCTTGCCACCGCCATCGGCACCCTGATCATGGGCCTGGTCGCCAAAGTGCCCTACGCGGTCGCACCGGGTATGGGACTCAACGCGTTTTTCACCTTCACGGTGTGCTTCGCGTTGGGATTTGACTGGCGGGAAGCCCTCGCGATGGTCTTCATCTGCGGCATCATCAACATCCTCATCACCGTGACCAAAGTCCGCAAAGCCATCATCAAGGCCATCCCCCAGAGCCTGCAGCTCGCCATCGGCGGCGCCATCGGGCTGTTCATCGCCTACATCGGCATCAAAAACGCCGGCTTCCTCAAGTTCACATCCGACCCGGGCAAAAACCTGGTGTTGCCAGACGGCACCGTCATCGCAGACGCCTCGATCGTCCCCGCACTCGAGAACTTCGCGGACAAAGGCGCGATCCTCGCATTGATCGGACTGGTCGTCATCGTCGTTCTCATGCTGCTCAAGGTCAAGGCCGCCATGCTGATCGGCATCGTCGCCACCACCCTGATCGGCATCCCGATGGGCATCACGATCCTGCCCGACAAACTGGTGGACGTCAGCATGATCGGAGATGTGAAGGATGTTTCCTTCGCCTTCTTCGGGGATGTGGGATTCGCCTCCATGTTCCAGGATCCGGAGAAAATCTTCCTCGTCATCATCACGATCTTCGCGTTCAGCCTGTCCGATACCTTTGACACGATCGGGACCTTCATCGGGACCGGCCGCAAGAGCGGTATCTTTGACGAGGCGGACGAGTTGGCACTCGAGACCAGCTCCGGTTTCAAATCCAAGATGGACAAGGCCCTCTTCGCGGACGCCACCGCCACTTCGATCGGCGCGCTGCTGGGCACCTCCAACACCACCACCTACGTTGAGAGCGCGTCCGGCATCGGTGTCGGCGGCCGTACCGGATTGACTTCGGTCGTCGTCGCCTTCCTGTTCCTCCTGTGCCTTCCGTTCGCCTCTCTGTTCGGCATCGTGCCCGCGCAGGCGACGGCTCCCGCGCTGATCGTCGTCGGGATTCTGATGGTGGAATCGTTTGCAGGCATCAAGTGGAACAACATCGAAGACGCGATCCCCGCGTTCTTCACGGTTGTCATCATGGCATTCGCCTACAACATTTCTTATGGTATCGCCGCCGGCTTCATCTTCTACATCATCGTCAAGGTGTGCCGTGGCAAATTCAAGGAAATCCACCCCATCCTGCTGGTAGCCACACTGCTCTTTATCATCAACTTTGTGATCATGGCCATCAAGGATCTCTGATCGGCCCACTTGCCGGGCTCCGAGCGGACGGGCCCGACGGTACTGATCATGCCCCTGACATCAGGCCGCAGGCCCGAAAAGACAAAGATGAGGCCCTCCCGAATCCGGGAGGGCCTTTCTCTATGAAACAATACTCTGTGGTAGCTGTCGGCAGCACGCTGGAGATGCCTGACTCCGAGGGCAGAGGAGGGAGATCAGACCGACGTCCCCTGCTTCCAGAGTTTCGCATAAGCGCCGCCGAGTGCAAGCAAATCGTTATGTGTGCCGCGTTCGATGATCGCGCCTTTGTCCAGCACCAGAATCTCGTCTGCGTTACGGATGGTGGACAGCCGGTGCGCGATGACGATGGTCGCCCGGTCCCGGACGACCTGGTCGATGGCTTCCTGGATCAGCTTTTCCGTCTGCATGTCGACAGCCGCAGTCGCCTCGTCCAGCAATAGAACCGGGGTGTCGCGCAGCAGCGCCCGCGCGATCGAAATGCGTTGCTTCTGCCCGCCGGACAGTTTGACTCCCCGCTCCCCGATGATCGTGTCGTATCCGTCGTGCATGTCGGCGATAAAGTCGTGCGCGCGCGCCATGCGCGCCGCCTGCTCGATCTCCTCCTGGGTCGCGTGCAGCACGCCATAAGCGATGTTCTCCGCCACGGACCCGTTGAAGAGGAAGATGTCCTGCATCACGATGCTGACGTTGTTGCGGATACTGCGGGTTGTGAGGTTGTCGAGTGGGTGCCCGTCCAGCAGTATTCTGCCCTCGGGGGGCTCGTAAAAACGCATCAGCAAACTTGCGACCGTCGTTTTCCCGGCACCTGTGGGTCCCACCAATGCCACCATGCGACCCGGTTCGACGACAAACGAGACATTCCGCAGCACTTCCATATCTTCTACATAGCTGAACGAAACGTCTTGAAACTCCACACGGCCTTGCATACGCCCGGGGTCCGCTGCTCCGGCGGCCTCTTTGACCAGCGGTTCTTCGCTCAGGATTTCATCGATGCGCTCGATGCTCGCGAGCGAAGTCTGCAGATCCTCGTTCATCCTGCCCAACGCGGAGACCGGACCGTGCAGCAGCGCCAGGTACATCAAAAAGGCGACCAGGTCTTCGACGGCCACGCGGCCGGTCGCGGCCAGGACGCCGCCCGCCCCCATCACCAGTGCGGTGGTGAGGTTGTTGAACAACTCGATGCGGGGATGGTACAAAGCGCTTTTGGTCAGCGCATTCATCATCTTGACCGTAAAGTCCCGCGCGCTGTGCTCGATGCGACCCGATCCCATGTCCTGGCGATTGAAGGCCTGGATCTCGCGGATGCCGGAGTAGTTTTCACTGGTCGCGGCGGTGAGTTCCGCCAACGACTGCTGGGTGCGCTTGAACAGCGGCCGAACCGAAGTGGCGTACTGATACAGGCTGATCGCAAGAAACGGCATGAACGTCAGTGAAATGAGTGCAAGCAGTGGGTTGAGCACGAAGAGCAGCGTGAAGATTCCGATCAGCAGCACCGAGTTGATGATAAGGTCGGGGACCACGTGCGCGATCAGCATCTCCAGATTCGCGGGATCGTTGATCGTGCGGGAAATCAACTGTCCGACCTGGCGGTCGTGGAAATACCCGAGCGACAATCCCTGCAGATGGTCATACACCCGGATCCGCATGTCCGAAACGAAATTCCAGGCCGACTTGTGGGCAAAATAGGTCCGGGCGCCGCCGCACAGCGCGGTCACCAGATAGAGTCCTGCGAGCAGCAGCCCCAGGCGAATCGACTGCCGGATCAGGTCGGGGGATTTTTCCCGGATGAGTCCGGTGATTTCCCGGACCACCATCGGCGTGACCAGTTGCGCCGCAGTCATGACGAGAATGACCACCAGCGTGACCAGCATGAACTTCCAGTACGGGCGTGCGAGAAGCAGCATGTCCCGCACCAATTTGAGCGCAGGCTTCCGCGCGGTTCCGGAGGGAGCTTTTTGTTTTGGCATAACGACAACCTTCCCGATTCCATGTTTTTTATAGCCCGGACATTATACCATGGTACCGGCTGCCTCCTCACCGCCTCCCGGGAAGTGGATGTCAGTCAAAAAAACCCTCCATCTGGTCGAGCGTAAAACCCTGTAGCGGGAGTTCCACCGGCCGGTCTTCCAGTGCGGAGCGATAGACCGCCAGCACCGCTTCGACCGCGGCTCTGCCGGAAGCCCCGTCCGCCAGCGGCGGGCGGCCTTCCGCCCATCCGTCCACAAAATCCGCATACAACAACGTGTGCGGAGAGGCGATGTGCGCCAGTTCCCCCAATCGGTGCCGTTGTGCGTGATCGCGAAGTACACGGGCCAGGAAACGCCCGGTCCGGTCTTTGCCGCGCTCGTCCCGGATCGAAAGACTGGGACGCCCCGCCCGGATCCCTGCCGTCACAGTTCCCCGCGTGCCGGTCAGTGCGATCTTTGCCTCCTGCCTCTGCGGAGAGGTATTGGTCGTGCCTTCCACCAGACAGAGAGCGCCGGACTGGAGTTCCAGGACTGCGCAGCCGAGGTCTTCGGCTTCCATCCGGTGTGCGCGCCGGGCGATCAGACCGGTCGCACGCCGCACCGGCGAATCCATCAGCCACAGCAGCAGGTCCAGGCCGTGGATGCTCTGGTTCATCAGGGCGCCGCCGTCCATCCGCCAGGTGCCGCGCCAGGCGGCCTGCTCGTAGTAGGCCTGGTCGTGTCCCCAGCGCACGTGAACCCGCCCTTGCAGCAAGTCGCCGATCAGCCCGGCCGAGAGCGCCGCATGCAACGCGCGCATCGGCGGGACGTACCGGAATTTGTGACCGACCGCGATCCTGCGTCCGGTCTCCCCCGCCACCGCGAGCAGTTGATCGGCTTCCCCGAGTGACATGGTCATCGGCTTTTCCATCACCAGATGCGCACCTGCGCGCATACAGTCGATCCCCATGTCCGCATGGGTTCCGCTGGGAGTCGTGATGGCCACCAAATCCGGGTGTTCGGCCTCCAGCATCGTGCGATAGTCGGCATAGATGCCGGGAGCCGTTCCCTCTTTTTCCAATCGGATTCCGCTTTGCTCCCAGAGGGTTGTCGCGCGGGTGGTGTCCGTGTCGGCCAGACCGCACAGCACCAAGCGCCCCCGCAGATGCCGGATTGCTCGGAGATGGCTTTCCGCGACCCGACCGCATCCGATGACCGCGACCCGTTTCGGCTGGTTGTTGTGCTGATTCATGGTTCCTCCTATGTGTCGACAGGCTCCTCGGGCAGAATGCGGGTCGGTATATACTCCGCAGGACCTGGCTGGATCAGTCCCGCCCCTGCAGTGCAATCCATCAACAGCGCTTCCAGCTGGGGCCCCTGCCCCGCCTTCACCAGAACCGGAACCTCGACGTCCATGCCGAAAGTTGCCTCACGCAGCAAAAAGCCGGCCTGTTCGGCCTGATGGCGAAACCGGTCGTACTCCGCATATGCGATTGTGATCTGAAAAGTGTCGGACAAGGTCATCTCGACCGGCAGGGACTCCTGAACCGCCAAAGCAGCCGCGCGGCCATAGGCATGGACCAGGCCGCCGGTCCCTAGGAGCGTTCCGCCGAAGTAGCGGACCACCACCACGACTGCGTCTTCCAGATGCTGGCGGCGCAGCACGTCCAGCACCGGCAGTCCCGCCGTTCCCTGGGGCTCTCCGTCATCCGAATAGCGCTGGAGCCGGGTTTCGCCCCCGATCACCCAGGCGGATACGTGGTGCGAAGCGTCCGGATACCGTTTGCGGGCATCGGCCAGCAGCGCCAGCGCGGCGTCCTCCTCCGGCGCGGGGGATGCCAGCCCGATGAAAATCGAACGGCGCACCTCAAACCGGACCTGTGACGAGACCGTGAGTGTCCGGTACACCGGCCGATGGATATCTGTGTGTCCAGAAGCGGATGGTTCCATGGATGGAATCATACCCCAGCTCGCCTCCGGGGGGCAATCACAAAGACTATAATCAAGAAAAAGCATGCAGGAGGTAACAGACATGGCGACCCTCACCTTTCGTTCTTTTTCCGGAAAACGCTGGGATACGTCTCGCTGGCAGCCGGAAATCTATCTGGCGGACGAGCGCGGGCACGCGTTTGTCGTCCCCGAAGTGGACGGTCCATACATATCCGGAGAGATCGGCTCTCGACCGGGTGCTGCTCTGCATGTGCGGTTTCCGGTCCCCTCTTTTGGTGAAGTGACATTGCCGACCGGGGTGCTGGTCCCGGCCGACCGCCCCTACGTGCTGCCGGTGGAACTGGCGGCCGAACGTCTCCGGAGAATCGACCGTGCGCTGGAGACCTGGCAAACTGACGGTTTCAGGGCTTCTGTGGAGGTGCTCGCGCAGGTAACGAACGCCCGAGCCATCCTGGACGCGGTCTCGCAGGAGGAATCGGACGAGCGGAACGCGCGGTGGGGCGATCTCGCACTGTCGCTGCTGCTGCCGGCGGGCGAGACGCTCGCCCTGGAGCGCGCCAACCATCAGATAGGGGCACGAAGAGCGGTGGGTGGTTTCGACCGTTTCCTGCTCGGGTGCAACGGTTTCCCCTACCCGGACGCCGGCGAGCCGGGGGCATCCCTGTTTACCCGGTTGTTCAACAGCGCCACCCTCGCGTTTTACTGGGGACGCACCGAGCCTTCTCCCGGAAAATACGTATTGGACGGGCTGGAGCAGCAGGTGGAGTGGCTGGCTTCCCGCGGCCTGGTCAAAAAAGGACACCCTTTGTTCTGGCTGCTCGCGATGCCCGATTGGGTCGACCGCTTCGGCGACCCGGCCGCACTGGACGACCTCGTGCGACGCCGGGTGAGACATCTGTGCGAACACTTCCGAGGGCGGGTCGAGTATTACGATGTCGTCAACGAGATGCACAACTGGAACATTTACGGCGAGGAGCGCATGTACGAGCAGACTCGGCTGGTGAGTGATCTGGTCAAAGAATGCGATCCCGACGCGCTGCGTGTCGTCAACATCAACGAGCCGTTCGGAGAGTATATGGCCCGGGATGTACTGCACCTCGACCGGACAATGGTCCCGATCGATGTGAAAAAAAGTCTGGTGCCCCCGGATGTCTACATCGAGCGATTGCTGGAACGCGGGGTGGATTTCGATGTGCTGGGGGTCCAGATGTATTTTGGGGCAGGTGCGGTGTTCACGCGCGACCTGTTCGAAGTTTCACTGTTTTTCGACGGACTCGGACGGTTTGGAAAGCCGATCCATCTGACCGAGGCAGGGGTGCCTTCCCAGGAGGGAGAAGATCCCAAAGATTCCTCCCATTCTCACAATTACTGCAGCCTCCGGCCGTGGCGGGCTTCCGACGCCGGATTCTGGCACGGTCCCTGGACGCCGATGCGCCAGGCCGAATTCCTGGATGGATTCTATCGCGTCCTGATGGGCAATCCCGCCGTCACCGGTATCACATACTGGGATTTTTCGGACGCGAACGGCCATTTCTTCACGCACGCGGGGCTGCTCGACACACAAAACCAGCCAAAACCCGCCTATGAGGCGCTGCTCCGGCTCAAACGCGAGGCCGGCATCCCGGATTCGATCCTTCCCGGCAGGTAAAATAATAGTCCGGCGGCATCGCTCGATGCCGCCGGATTCGTTACCCCTTGTCATGACCTTCAGAACAGATCAATCCAGATAGTCTTTGAGCGCCTTGCTGCGGGAGGGGTGGCGGAGTTTCCGGAGCGCTTTGGCTTCGATCTGGCGAATGCGCTCCCGGGTCACATCAAACTCTTTGCCCACTTCCTCGAGGGTGCGCGGGCGGCCATCGTCCAGGCCGAAGCGCAGACGCAGCACTTTTTCCTCTCGGGTTGTGAGGGTATCCATCGCGTTGAGCAGTTGCTCGCGCAACAGCGTATAGGTCACCTGGTCGACCGGAGACAGCGCGTCGTCGTCGGGGATGAAGTCTCCGAGATGGCTGTCTTCCTCTTCTCCGATCGGTTTCTCCAGCGATACGGGTTCCTGTGAGATCTTCATGATCTCGCGAACCTTTTCCACTGCCATCCCCATGGTTTCCGCCAGTTCTTCGATCTCCGGCTCCCGGCCGAGTTCCTGGACCAGCTGACGCTGTATTCGGATCAGCTTGTTGATGGTCTCCACCATATGTACGGGAATCCGGATCGTGCGGGCCTGATCCGCGATGGCGCGGGTGATGGCCTGGCGAATCCACCAGGTGGCATAGGTGCTGAACTTGAACCCTTTGCTGTGGTCGAATTTGTCGACCGCCTTGATCAGCCCCAGGTTACCTTCCTGGATCAGATCCAGAAACGACATGCCGCGGCCGACGTATTTTTTGGCGATGCTGACCACCAGCCGCAGGTTGGCCTCGATCAGGCGATTCTTCGAGTCGAGGTCTCCGTCGAGAATCCGCTGTCCGAGGATCTGCTCTTCTTCCGCGGTCAATAACGGGATTTTGCCGATTTCTTTCAGATACATCCGGACGGGGTCGTCGACACCCACGCCCTCGATGTTTTCAAAGTCCATGTCATCGTTTGAGGAAGAGTCTTCCTCCCCGGTCGGGTCGGGGATGATTTCGACGCCCGTTTCCTCGAGCTTGTCCAAAATCTTCTCGGTCTGGTCGAGATCCAGCTCGGCCGCCTCGATGATCGTCATGATCTGTTTGTATGAAATCTGATTGCTCGCAGTGCGGGCGATCGTCTGTAGTTCCGAAAAAACCGTTTCCCGTTTGTCTGCTGCCATACGTTTTCCTCCGTTGATTATTTTCGAGTCTATTTATACTATTCGCCGCCGCTGGCAAAACTCCTCTATTTTCATCAAAAATCCTCTAAATCCGTACATCCCTCCGTAAGGGAGGCGACAAAACACATCGGCTCTGTATAGCCTGCACAAAGGATCGCAGGCCCTTTTTCAAACCCTGTTTTCCGGGATTGTGCGAAGTGTTTTCATCCCCTATACTCTACGTTTATACGATCCATTCGGACTGGGTCTTTCTGACAGGAGTTTCACTGCATGCAACAAATGGACACGTCCCCCGGTGCGTTGACCCGCCTGGTCTGGCCGATCTTTGTCGAGAACATCCTCAGGACCCTGATGGGAAACGTCATCATCATGCTGCTTGGCCGCCTGTCGGACTCTGTGGTCGCATCGGTGGGCACTGCCAACCAGCTTTTTAATATGATTAACCTGATCTATTCGATGTTCGCCGCCGCAGCCGGTATCGTGTTGAACCAGCAACTCGGCGCCGGACGCAACAAGGACGCGTCCGACGTAATGGTGATCGCCACGGGGATCAGTCTGGTTTTCAGTGCTGTCTGCAGTGCGATCCTGTTTTTCTTTGCCCCCGTTCTCCTGCGCCTGATCGTCGAAGATCCCACACTGGTAGAGGACGGCGCGGCTTACCTCAGGATCATCGGAGGGCTGTCTTCCCTGCATGCCCTCAACTACCTCGCGATTGCGATCTGTCGCAGCTACGGATTTACGCGTTATCCGATGTACGTCTCTCTCGCAATGAACCTGATCCATCTGGGCGGTGCCTTTGTGGTGGTGCTGCGCCCGTTCGAAACCCCCTTCCAAGGAGCCACAGGTATCGCGTGGGCCGCGGTCTTCAGCGTGTTCTGTTCGCTCTTCCCTCTGATTTGGATCCTGATTCGCAAGATCGGTTATCGCATCTATATCCGCCAGATCCAGGTCTCGATCCGTGAGGTCGTAAGCGCCATCCTCAAAGTGGCGGTTCCCTCCGGGGCGGAAGCACTTTCCTATAACATCGGACAGATCGTCGTCACCTCGTTTTTGGCGCCGTTGGGGACTGCGGCACTGACCACCCGCGTCATTGCGCAGACGCTCACCGCTTTCTACTTCATGGGATCCTACTCGGTCGGCCAGGGCGGTCAGATTGTCGTGGGACACCTGGCGGGTGCCGGACGTCTGGCCGAAGCCAGGACCTTTACCTTGCGCAACTGGCGGATCGGGCTGGTGCTCAACCTGTCTCTTATAGCTGTCGGGCTCCTGCTGGCTCGTCCCCTCTTCGGCCTCTACACCCAGGATCCCGAAATCATCCGTCTCGGTTTCACCATTTTGCTGATCGACCTTGTCGTAGAAGC
>LSQX01123228.1_pt1 | contig 21255 bp, 19 predicted proteins | sample 654561 | NCBI WGS metagenome assembly LSQX01 (sample SAMN04489861, study PRJNA283612) | anaerobic digester metagenome | isolation source: 4 biogas reactors fed with cattle manure at either 37C or 55C with and... | place: Denmark: Kongens Lyngby | collected 2014 | reverse complement strand
TTTTTGCTTGTTCAGGGGACACTAGGTAAAGCAAATGTGCAACTCATTCCGGTTACTCGCTCAAAAACACCCGGCGCACAGCTTCGAGATAGTCGTGCCCGTAGAGGCCGTCGGGTTCAAGGTAGCTGGTTTCCGTCCATTCGTTCCAGCTGTTGACCGTGATCAGCGGCGGCTGTTCCTGATGGCTGTCCGCATATGCTTTGGCCATGCGAAGGGCGCGCTCAAATTCCGCGCGGGTAACGCCGCCGTCCCAGACCACGGTATTGTTATCGTGGGAATTGCGCTCGTCCCACAGGAGCATGGCGTCATGGTTGACCAACATGAGGTAAAACTTCATGCGGTCCCGGTTGCCCGCCCGGAGAAATCCGTTGTCAAGGCACTGCTCAGGGAAGGGACGATGGTCATACCAGTACCAGTCATAGATGAACACGTTCACGCCGTGGTCTGCCGCCGCGGCGATCTCCATCTCCATGACGTATGGATCGGCTTCGTTCACATATCCCCACAGGGGCTTGCGGGGCCATTGGTGGCCGGGGAATTTCGCCGGAGCGCACAGACTGCCGTTCTCCCATGCCTTCGGGGCAGAACATGCGGGTGCGGGGCTCTTCGACGGTATATGCCGGCCAGATATAGGCGGCGATATCGTGTTTCTTGATTGCGCACGTCCGCCTGCATTCATTTACATACCGCACATGAATTCCATGGTCATATCGTCCGAATCCGGAAATGTCTCGTGGGCAAAGTTGGGATACAGGACGATCCTTTTTTCGGAGGTGATTTTGTTGTAGGCGGCAAACTGGGTGGACGGGGGACAGACTCTGTCCATAAGGCCCGTGAACATCATTACTTTTGCCCGGATGCGGTGCGCCAGGTGCTGGTTATCGATGTAGCCCAGCCGTGTGAAGTATTCCCGCACTTTCTCGTACCGGGGATTGGTATGACGGAAGAATTCCCGCAGCTCCCCATAGGCCCCTGTATCCAGATCCATTTCACATACCCGGCGGTAATCGCACAGGAACGGCATTCTCGGGGCTGCCCGGTTGAGGGTGGGCGTAAGCGCGGCGCAGGCCAGCGTAAGGCCGCCGCCCTGGGAACCGCCGTTGGCGCCCACGCGGGTCTCATCCACATCGTCCATGGCCATCAGGATGCGGGGCAGCTGCGCGGCGTCCAGATAGACCCTGCGGAAATACAGCTTTTCAGGGTCGGGATCTTCAAGACCGCGGATGATCAGTCCGTGGTGGGTATTGCCGATGACGGGGGTCAGGTCTTCCGAAGAACCGCCCTGTCCGCGGCAGTCCATAGAGGCGGCAATAAATCCGGCAGCCACCCAGGGAAGCAGGCAGTGGAATTGTCCGCAATCGCCGGTGTATCCGTGGAAGATGCACATGGCGGGCAGCTTACCCTTGCGGACGGCAGGACGGGCAAGGCGTCAATGAATGCGGGAACCGCCAACGCCCGTAAAATACATTTCAAAGCATTCCGCGCCCGGGAAGCTGTATTTTGCGGGTACGAGTTCGCAGTCCGTGCCCAGCGCTTCCATTTCCGCGATTCCCCGATCCCAGTAGGCGTCGATATCGGCAGGACATTCATTCAGACCCTGATATTCATACAACTTTTCAAGCGGCATTTCAAAAATGGGCATGGCAAAACTTCTCCTTTGATAACAAATCTATTGTTCCGCGGCGGTACGCCGGGAGTTTCAGCAAATCCGGACGCAAAACGGCGACAGCCAGTTATGCAGTGGGTATGGCCGGCCCGCCAAAGGATTCCCTTCCGCATCGGTCGGGCGGTATACGATGCGCGACAGACCGCTTTGTCCGGTGTCGGCGGTATCATCGGCATACAGGTTGTGGGATACGCCTGCCGCGCTGTCCCGGATATTGCCACGCCCGCCCGTCGGGAGCCCGGCATAGCAGATTTCAAGCTGCGCAGCTTTCGGCGGTTCTGCCTTCAGTGAAAGAATGATCTCGTTTCCGCACAGCGATATATTATCGATCGGGATCTCTGCGTTATCCGAAAAGACAGCAAATCCGTTCTGATGCGCCGCCGGGAGCGTGAAGGCATCCATGACCAGAGGTTGTACGGCCTGTCCGATACGTAGAATGATCCTGCCGCCATGCATGCGCACATTATCCACAAACAAGGGCGAACAGGGCTTTTGCATGTAAACTGCCCTGAAAAGCGCCCGCGCGATATATTCTGCATACCATCGATAACCATTGGATGACAGATGCCCGCTTTCGTAATGAGGGAAGGGGTAATACGCCGGAAGCAGGACGACATCGTCGTTTTCTGCGGCGAATTCCTGCTGTGCCCGAACGATCTGCATCTGATTTGTGGTAATAAACCTTGCGGAACACTGATAGATGAAAAACAGGGGCCTTTCGGGCTGGCCGTAGGCTTTCACCACCTCATGCTGCATGTCTTCTTTGAGGCGATACATGTATTTCCTGTAGAGCGCGCGATCATTTCCGCATGCGTAGGCGCGGGGCGAGCTTCCTTGCCTTTCCGAAAGCATTTCATCAGAAAGAAAGTCCCTCTCGCCCTGCATATACACGATGGCGGGGCAGCGGATATATTTGCCCGCATTCTCCGCAGCTGCCCTGCAGTTTTGCAGGCCTTGTGTGAAAACCTTCCACCTTCCGCTATCGTCAATGGCATAGTGCAGGGAGCGTTCGGCCATGATCTCGGTCTGACGCATGTTGGACATGAGTTGAGCGATACTCATTCCGCCTGCGCCAAAGCAGGAGCCGACAAATTCTTTTTTATCCGCCGCATTGTCAGACATCAGGCGCGACAGTGCGTTTAAGGCCGGTACAACCGGCCTTTCATTTTGTCTCCCGCCAAGCAGCAGCGGTACCAATTCCGTTCCTTTGGCCTCCGGATCTCCTGCCATATAACATCCGGGCTCCGGATCGTCCATAATCGCGACACTCTCAGAACCGTTCGAAAAGCTCTGCCCGTAAAAGATGATATGGTCAAGCGTACTTGTCATGGTATCGCCTTTCCGGTGCTAAATAGCAGCGCTTCAGTCGTTGAAATCCATATTTGCCGGAGGAATCCTGTACTGGTCGGGCGCGGAACGATACTGGCCGGGCGAGATGCCCATCACGCTCTTAAACCGGCGGATAAAGCTGCTGTCGTTTACATAACCCACGGCGATGCCGATGTCCTTTACGGAGAGATCGGAATTGGCCAGCAGGTCGCAGGCGGTCTCAATGCGCTTTGAGGTCATGAAGCTCATGATGCTCATGCCATTCTTATCCTTGAAATACTTGCCGAGGATCGGCAGAGACATGGAGAAATGATCCGCCATGGCCGTGAGGGAGAAATCCGCGTCGGAGGTATGCTGCTCGATATACAGAAGCATTTCGCAATTGAGCACCGAGCGCTGCTCGGACAGGGACAGGTCGATCTTTCGGAGCAGTACCGATGAACAGCTTCTGAGATACTGGTCGATCTCCCCGGCGTCGGAGTAGGAAATGAGCCTGATGACATAGGGATACAGGTTTGCGCTGTCCTCGTTTGTGCATCGGCTGACGTATTCGTTCAGGTAGAAGAGCATCTTGAAGCCGAGATACTTGGCGTGGGCGATATCACAGCCCTTCTGGGAAAGATAACCGGAAACGCGGTCCAGCCAAAGGAGAAGGTCGCCGGTATCGATGCCCTGGAAATCACTCCGGGTGGAGAAAAGGCTCAGAAGGTCTTCGTAATACCGGTCGTTGCTGTCCAGGGAAAACTGGCAGACGGTGGCCTGGGCGTCGTCGCTCTCCACGCTTTCGCAGGCGCAGACAGCTTCCACCATGGATTGCTGGGAAAATGAAGTGTCCGTATAAGCGCCGCCGACGCCGATGGTAAAGGTCTGCTTCAGCTGGGCCTGAATGCTCTGGAGCTTCGCCTGGATGACCTCGCCCGCATCGTTGTCTCCGCTGCGCCGGGATATGAGAAGTCCCAGGATATAGTTGCCTTCCGGCTGGTACATGGTGATGCAGTGATATTTGTCCTCTCGGGTGAGCTCGCTGCCGATCATGGCGATGTCCGCGGAGGAAAGCAGTTTTTCATGGGGAAGGACCGAGAATATGCAGTAGCTTATGGTCTGCGGATCCGGCGCGTTGCCGTTCCAGACCGCTGCAAAGTCGTCCCAGCTGTGTATTTCGCCCAGCAGCAGGCGGGAGAACAGGGTTTGATCCCAGTCGTTGTGCAGCTTGCGCAGGCGGTTTGAAAGATCCCTGTTTTGCTTGCGGATGCCTTCCATATAGGCGATGATGTAATCCGCTTCGGAATACAGGGGCTGAATGGTCCTGTGAACAGTCGTCGTGCTGCCGCCATCGTGCACATGATCCATCAGCTTCGTGATGGGAGAATGGATGATCCTGGATATGGGCAGCACCAGCAGCATGGTGAACATCAGGACGATGCCGAAAAGGAGAGACGAAGTATTGCGCTGGTTGACAGCGGTGGTAATGATCGTTTCCGTGGAAGAGATCTGGACCAGCTGAAGGCCCAGAATGTTGGACTGGCAGCTGCTGATATAGCAATCCCTGCCCTGAACCTCCGTCCGGGAATAATCCTTGCCCGTATTCTGGAGCATTTCGCCGGCGATCTGGTCCGGGGAGATATCCGCATAGTCGGGCGTTTCGAAAATGGATATCAGGTGCGTGCCGTCCTGGCCAAACAGCAAAAGGGAGTTGTCCTTGGGCAGATCCGAAAGCCGGGACATGTTTTCCAGTTCGGAGACGTAGACCTCCATAATAAGCGTTCTTTCCACATCATGCGCCTCGAAGGAAAACATGAACAAAAAGCAGTCCCGCATGTAATAGTTGTCATGGCTCAGAAGGATGCGGGGGATCTTGAATCCGTTGTCCATGATGGTGGAGATGGTCTCCTGTGAAAGGCTGTATCGCTTTTGAATGGTCGAACGTGTGAAGGAGGAAGTGGTCGAAAACAGGTATTTGTCGCCGGAGGTGTGCAGAAGGAGCTCCGTTATCCTCGGACAGAGGACGGAGTAGCGGTTCAGGCGCTCCTGTAGTTTTATGGCGTTTGCATACTCGGCGGGGGTATAGGAATCGTGCAGCTCGTCATTGGCGTCCACCATCAGGTCGTCGCGTATGGCTACCACATTGGTCAGAAGGCTGTCCAGCGTATCCCGGAATGCATGCAGGGATTGCATATGGCCTTCCACCAGCGCGTCCTGAAGCGCCTGGTTGTAATGCCGGTTGGAAAAAACGAACAGGAGGATCATAGGAAGCAGCAGGGCGACGATGATCATCATGGTGATCTTCTGAGAAGGAGTATGAAAAAAAACGGGGGCCTTCCCGTCAGCCGTGAGGCGCTTTGTTCCGTTTTTCAAATCGCACACATTCCTTCAAATATTGCTATATCATTATAAGTATATAAGAAAATCCCTTTTTTTTGCAAATAAAGGCGATTGACAATTCCAAAAATGCCTGCACATTTGCCAAAAACAGCCGATATAGCCCTTGTGTTTCGAAATTGTAAATTGCAAAGCGTGGCATAACACGGATATAATTTCAATATAACATACTAACATAGTTAACAATTCAAGGCAGCGAGGAGATGAGCCAATGAAAAAGCAGAAATTAAGCGGCGAACAGATCCTGCGCCAGTTGAAAAACAACTGGCAGCTGTATGTGCTTTTTTCGGTGCCGCTGATTTACTTTATCGTATTCTGCTATTATCCCATGTACGGCATCATTACTGCATTCCAGGATTTTTCGTTTATTCGGGGATTTTCCGGAAGCGAGTATGTTGGCGTCAAAAATTTCTACGATGTGTTCAAATCGGCCTATTTCACCCCGGCGCTTCGGAATACGCTGATCATGCGCTTCGGTATCATCCTTACGGTAAAACCGCTGGCCGTCATCGTGGCAGTCATGATCAACAACGTCGGCCCCCGGTTCAAAAAGACGGTGCAGACCATTACCTATATGCCCCACTTTATTTCGCTGGTGGTCGTCGTGGGTATGCTGCAACTTTTCCTGTCTCCTTCCTCGGGCGTCATCAATACGCTGCTTGGCTTCTTTGGCGTGAAACCCATAAATTTCCTGGCGACGCCCTCCATGTTCTATGGTATATATGTTGTATCGGATATCTGGCAGTCCCTAGGCTGGTCGACGATCATTTACCTGGCTGCCCTTACCGGCATCAGCCCTGAGCTGCATGAGGCGGCAATGGTGGACGGCGCGAACCTTCTCAAGCGCATCTGGCACATCGAGCTGCCCGGCATCATCCCGACGGTGATCATCACGACCATCCTCAGCATCGGCCAGATGATGTCCCTGGGCTTTGACAAGGTTTACCTTATGCAGAAGGACATCAATATTTCCGCTTCCGAAACCATCGCGACCCTTTCCTACCGCATGGGCATCCTCAACGGCGAATACAGCTTCTCTTCCGCCGTGGGCCTTTTCAACTCCGTCGTCAACTGTATCCTGCTGGTGAGCGTCAACGCCCTTTCCCGCAAGATCACCCAGGAATCCCTTTGGTAAGGAGGTGCGCATATGAAGAGGAAAAACGATACCGCGATCCATGACTCGCGCTCAGACAAGATCACACGGGGCGTATTCTATGTGCTGCTTACGCTCTTTGCCATCGTCTGTGCATATCCCATCTATTTTGTGCTGATCGCATCCGTCAGCGACCCCAGCCGGGTGTTGGCGGGCAAGGTGGTGCTTCTCCCCGACGGCTGGAACCTGAAGGGCTTCGAAAAGGTATTTGCCGACAACAACATCTGGACGGCCTACGGAAACACGATCTTTTACACCTTTTTCGGCACAGTGCTGAATATCGTCATGACCATGACCGCCGCCTACGTCCTTTCCTGCAAGGATTTTCTGGGCAAGGGATTTTTCATGAAACTGGTCACCTTCACCATGTTTTTCAGCGGCGGCCTGATCCCCACCTATATTACTTACCGCTCCCTGGGCATCCTGGACACGAAGTGGGTCATGATCCTGCCGGGTTTGATCAGTCCATTCAATATGATCATCGCAAGGACATTTATCAAATCCAACATTTCGGAGCAGCTCTATGAAGCTGCCGAGCTGGACGGCAGCTCCCATTTCAGGTACTACCTGCAGATCGTCATTCCGCTCTCCACCACCATCATCGCGGTGCTTACCCTGTACTACGCCGTGGGACACTGGAATTCCTATTACAATGCCTTGATGTATTTGAACAACCAGGCAAAGTGGCCCCTGCAGATGGTGCTGCGCAAAACGCTGATCCAGAATTCCTTCTCTGCCTCGGACCTGATGATAGAGGGCGATGACGCTGCCGAACTTCAGTATCTGGGCGAGCAGATCAAGTATGCCCTGATCATCGTGGCCACCGTGCCGATCCTGTGCATCTACCCCTTCCTGCAGAAATACTTCGTCAAGGGCGTGATGATCGGATCCATCAAGGGATAACAAACAGGGGTTCAATGCCAAAAGGTTGGCTGACTGAAAGGAGGATCGCTCAAACCCGACCGGACGGCTGAACAGATAGAATGAACAATAATTATCAGGAGGAATGAACATGAAGAATTACCGTCGTATTTTCTGCATGCTGCTGGCAGCCATATTGATGCTTTCCTGCGCAGCACTCGCCGAAACCAAGACCTATAAGGCCATCGGCAGCAGCGATCACCAGACCGATTTCAACGAGACCTCTGCACTGATGGGCACCCTGGAAGAACTGACGGGCATCCATCTTGACTGGACCATTTTTACTTCTCAGGGCATTGCAGAACAGCTGCAGCTGGTACTGTCCAACGAGGACAGCTGGCCGGATGTCTTCACCAACAACGCCACCATCGACACCGCCAAGTATTCCCAGGAAGGCGTGCTGTACGACATCACCGACCTGATCGAAGAAAACATGCCCAACTACATGGCCGCTCTTGAGGAGTTCCCGGACATCATGGAGCGTACCCGCCAGGCAGACGGTCGCATTTACTCCCTGCCCCGCGTAACCCCCTACTACAAGACCGGCGGCGCAATGTATATCAACGTCGAGTGGCTGGAGCAGCTGGGTAAGGAAATGCCCACCACCACCGAGGAACTCTACGAGATCCTGTGCGCTTTCCGCGACAACGATATGAACGGCAACGGCGACGCAACGGATGAGATCCCCTTTACCTGGCTGAATACACGCGCCGACTACGGCACCAATGCCTTCTTCGGCATCTTCGGCGAAGAGGCTGCCGGCGTTGGCACCATGGATCTGTGCATCGATGATGACGGCGAAGTCTATAGGAACCGCGCCACCGACGGCTACAAGGAAGGCATCAAGTATCTCGCCAAGCTGTATGCCGAAAACCTGATCGATCCCGAAGTGTTCACCCAGGATGAAGCTACCTTCAACGCCAAGTCCATGGGCGATACCCTGACCTACGGCGTATTCGTGGGCTGGCGCGTTGGCCAGATCGTTGGCGACGCCAATGCTGACAAGTATGCCGTCGTTCCTCCGCTGAAGCACGGCGATGCCGAGCCCTCCTGGGGCATGCCGAGCTCCACCTTTGGTATGTCCTATACCCCCGACAACGCGCAGTTCTCCAGCAAGCTGGCTGAGGAAGACGTCGTTGCCCTGCTGAAGTACTTCGACATCCTGTTCGATCCCTGGTACGGCGAGCAGGTCCGCCGCGGCACCGTTCCGGAGCTGATGTTCTTCGATGAAGCTACCGGCCAGTTCGGCATGAATCCCACTCCCTCCGAGTTCAGCTCCTCTACCGAATGGCAGCGCTCCAGGTCCATCCAGTTCCTGCCTGCCTATTCTTCCCTGAAGTATCAGGACGGCTTCAAGACCACCGCATCCGTCATCCAGCTGTATGCAAAGGACGACGTCTATGGCGACTACATCAAGGTCAAGAATCTGCCCCACTTCATTATGGACGCAGAGGACTCCCTGGCGGTCAGCAAGATCATGAGCGACCTCGAACTGTACATGAACGAGAAGTTCGCCCTGTGGGTCAGCGGCGCTGAAGACGTTGAGACCGGCTGGGAAGCCTATCTCGATCAGTGCGATACTTACGGCCTGCAGACCTGGATCGACATGAGCCAGGACTACATCGACGAGCTCGCCGAATAAATCCATATCCCTGCGGGCGGGGTCACCCCGTCCGCCTTTCATAATTTGCCCATGAAAATCAAGGCCGGTTTTTATGGGCAAATTATGAAAAAAAGGAGGCAGAACATGATAAGGATCATCATTAAGCATCAGGGAAAATACAGCGAAGTGGTGGAAACCTTCGCCGCGCAGCTGGGCGTTGAGGAGATCCAGCTGAGCTCTCCCGATTTTCTGGGCGAGACTTTTTTTGAACTCGATAAGCTGCTTGAAATCCGCAATCGGATCGAAGCCCGGGGACAGAAGCTGACCTTTATCGAAAATGTGCCCTGGAAAATGAATTACAAGATCGTTTACGGCGTTGAAGGCCGGGACGAGCAGATCGAAAACTATATCCGCACGATCCGCAACATGGGAAAGGCCGGCATATATGGCCTGGGCTTTAACTTTATGCCCAACAAGGTATGGCGCACGGACTGGCATGCGCCTGCCCGGGGCGGGGCCACGGCCTCCGAATTCGACGCGAATCTTCCGGCCATGCGCAACCAGGATATCTACGCCATTCAGGCCATGAAGGGTGTGGATGTGGGCTTAAAGCCCGACCGGCAGAGAATGATCGGCAATTACGAGTATTTCATCAAAGCCGTTATGCCGGAAGCGGAAAAGGCCGGGGTACGGCTGGCCTTGCATCCGGATGACCCGCCGATCCCCGAAGTGGATCATGAAGCCCGCATCTTCAACACCATGGATGATCTGCAGTGGGCGATCGACACGGCGGATTCGCCCAATTTCGGCCTGAACCTGTGCCTCGGCTGCATTGCGGAAATGCCCGACGGCCCGGAACGGGTGCGGGAAAGCATCCGCAGGTTTGTACCCGAAAACCGGGTATTCCACGTCCATTTCCGCGGCGTACAGGGCTGTATTCCTCACTTCAAGGAGTGCTTCATCGACGAGGGCAGCATTGACGCCGCAGAGATCATGGGCCTGCTGTTCAAATACGGCTATGACGGCCCCATCATGGACGATCACTGTCCCCACATGACCGGCGACGACGCCTTTGGCAGTACCGCAAGGGCATATTCCATCGGTTACCTGAAGGGACTTATTGCTTCACTGAGATAAAGGAGGAACGGAATATGTTGGATAGGACCAGGCTCAACAGGATCTATCTTGGCGGCGAATTCTGCCTTAGAAAAAACGTTACCTGCCAGCAGATGCTGGATTATGTGCATGGATTGTATGAGGGCGGTATGCGCCTGATCCGTGTCTATCCCTACTGGGCGCATATCGAGGAAACAAAGGGCGTTTTCGAACTGGAGCCCTACGACGTCTGCTTCAAAGAGGCGGAGCGCCTGGGTATGAGCATCGTATTCACCTTCAAGCCCAATTCTCCGCCCTGGTGGATGGGCATCACCTCCAGCTACAACCTTGACGACTATCCCCATGTGGACGAGCCCGAATATTGGGACGCTTTCCTGAACTATGTCCGGCATATCGTCCGCCGCTATAAGGACAGCCCGGCGCTTCTGGCATGGTGCGTATGGAACGAGCCCCGCATCACCATCCCGACCCAGATGAAGCCGCAGATGCTGAAGGAGTACAGGGATTTCCTGCGCAGGCGCTATAACAACGATATCCAGGAACTGGACCGCCTGTATTTTTACCAGTACGGGTCTTTCGACGAGATCAATCCCGTGGAAAAATCGGAAAATCCCAACGGCAGGCGGGACATGCCGGAACACATGGATTTCTATCGCTTTGCCACTGAAACCCTGGCACGGAAGCTCAAAAGCATTTCCGACGCCATCAAGGAGATCGACCCGGATCACTTTACCCACATCAATACCCACAGCACGGACTGCCAACCGATTACACTTTCCCACAATATCTGGAAGGAATCCGAATCCGTGGATTTCATCGGCACCAGCAATTATCCCCATTATTCCGATGAATTCCCGGACAGCGCCCGCATGAACGCCTTCAACTGCTCCCTGATGAAGAGCGCCACCCGGGATCCCGATCAGCGGTTCTGGATCACCGAGATGCAGGGCGGCCCCGCCATCTATACCGGGCATACCTCCGGTATCTCCGTTCCCGAGCCGGAAGATCTGAAGCTGGCGCTATGGGACTATATCGGCGGCGGCGCGAGAGCCTGCATTTACTGGAGCTACACGCCCACCGTACGCGGCGAATGGCAGCTTTGCGGATTTGACGGCGCTGCTACCCGCCGCAGCCGTGCGACCCGGGAGGTCTTTGAACAGATCGAAAAGAACCGGGCGCTGCTGGAATCTACCACGCTCGAACAGCCCGACGTTTACATCCTCTCCTGCGAAGCCAGCCTCATCCACGATGTGCTGCTGGGCCGCCCCGGCGGGATCGAACATCCCATGGAGGGAACCGCCCATGCCCACGCGCAGATCGGCGCCCACGCCTTCTTTACCCGGATGGGCTATGTCTGCGGCTTCATCGACGAATCCCGACTTGAAAAAGAGGGCCTGCCCGCGAATACCGTGCTGGTGGCTCCGGCATGCACCTGCCTGAGCCGGGGAACTCTTCTGGCAATGGAAAAATTCGTGCAGGAGGGCGGTACGCTGATCGCCGACTCCCTGTTCGGATGGAAGGATGAATACGCCTGGATCGATCCCGATAACATGCACATCGCAGACCGCATCTTCGGCGCAAAATGGATCGACTTCGGCGATGTGCGCCCCGGCGTGAAGGTATACAATTCCGATGGCAGCGAGGCATGGACGCCCTGGTTCATCCGGGCTGTATTTGAGGAATCCCCCTCCGTCATCTGCCGGTACAGCACCGGTGGGGGCGCAGCTGCACTGAACCGCTATGGAAAGGGCAAAGCCCTTCGCTTCGGCACGGATATCTTCCGCCGCAGTCTGAGTGCGGATATGTCCGCCGCCGAACCGCTGATCGCGCCGCTTCTGCCCGCAGAGCGCAAAAACGGCGTCTGGCTGGGCAACCACCTGGATTCGCTGAAGCTCCATATCATGCACGGAAAAGACGAAAAAGTGCTGGTACTGGTGAACTACGGCGACTTCGAACAAACCGCGCAGCTGAACGGTCTTGAGAATATACGCCTTGCGGATATGGACGCCGACATGGTCGTGTCCGCCTCGTCCGTCATCGTACCCGCACGAAGCGTAAGGCTTCTGAAAGCAGAGGTGTGACTATGAAAACCTGCGCATTGATCACCGGTGCAGCCAAAAATACCGGGCCTGAAATCGTCCGGAGGTTCGCCGAAAACGGTGTGGAAGTCATCCTCACCAGCCGGAACGGGGAAAACGCCCGGCGCATGGCAGCGGAACTCACTGCTGCCACCGGCACAAAAGTGACCGGTATCGCCTTCGACCAGGGAAAAACCGATACCATCGTCCCGCTGTTTGACAGGCTTGAAGAAATGGGGCTGGTTGTAACAAAGCTGGTTATGAACGCCGCTGCCCAGGGGCTTGCATGCGATCCGCTGACTGTGACCGAAGCGGATTGGGCAGACGTAATCCATACCAATGTGGTGGGCGGTTTCCTGTGCGCCCGTGAAGCAGCCCGGCGCATGATTGCCCACAAGATGGGCGGAAGCATACTGTTTATCGGTTCCAACACCGCTTATCATGCCATCAGGAACCGCAGTTCTTACATCGCCTCCAAGGGCGCCATTGCTTCCATGGTAAAGGCACTGACGCTGGACTTCGGCCCCCACGGCATCCGGGTGAACTGCCTGATGCCCGGCCCCATCCACACCGATCGTTGGGACGAACTCACCGAAGAGCAGGTTGCCTTCCGACGGAACCGGGCGCCCCTTAAAATGGAAGCCCAGGCGTCTGATATTGCCAATGCCGCTTGGTTTTTGTCCAGCGATCTTTCCGCCAACACCACCGGCGCGGAACTGATCATCGACGCGGGAATGCACGTACAGCTGCATCCCAGTATGTAGGAGAACTGCCATGAACAGAATTCTGATCCCCGAAACCGTAGCGGCGGAAACCGTTGAATTCCTTGAACAGAGGGGCTATACCGTGGAAAGGGGATGCGGGACGGACGAAGAAGCTCTGGATCGCGCCCTTGACGGATGCAAAGCCGTAATGGTGCGGGTAGCCGTCATTTCCCGCAGGCTCATGCAGCGCCATCCCGAACTGGAGGTCATCGCCAAGCACGGCGCAGGCTATGACAATATCGACGTAGAAGCCGCCCGCAGTCTCGGAAAACGCGTGGTATATGCGCCGCAGGCCAATTCGGATTCGGTGGCGGAGCATGCCATGACCCTGATTCTGGGCTGTGCAAAGCGGCTCGGCGCAATGACGAAGGGCTATGCAGCCGGAGATTACAGCGTCAAAAACCGGGGCAGCGGCATGGATGTATTCGGAAAAACGCTTGGCCTGGTGGGGTTCGGAAGGATCGGCGGCAGCGTCGCCCGCATGGCCCGCTTGGGATTCGGCATGCAGGTCGTCGCCTTCGACCCCTATCTTCCCGCAGAAAGGCGTCCGGAAGGCATTCGGTTCACGGATACGCTGGACGAAGTCCTTTCAGCCGGCGATTTTATCAGTCTCCATGTGCCGCTGACGCCGGAAAACAGAGGGCTGATCAGTACCGAAGCGCTTTTGAAAATGAAAAATACCGCTTACCTGATCAATACTTCCCGTGACGGTATCGTGGATACGCAGGCCCTCACGGAGGCGCTGAAAGATGGCCGCATCGCCGGTGCCGGATTGGACGTTACAGATCCCGAGCCGTGCCCGCCGGATCATCCTCTGTTCACCTTTGACAATGTGATTCTCACGCCCCACAGCGCCGCCGCCACCGCAGATGCCCTGGTGCGCATGGGCTTGGATGCGGCCAAGGGCATCGATGCCATACTGAACGGAAGGGAACCCCAATTTCCCATTGTATAGGAGGTAAACCATGATTCGTTTGATGGACTGTACCCTGAGAGACGGTGGAAACGTCATCGGAAAGGGGTTTGATGAACGCATAACCCGCCTGATGCTTGACGGCCTGATCGCCAATAATATCCGTACCATCGAAATGGGCAACGCCCTGGGCCTCGGCGCGCCCGCCAAAGCGCCCCTTACCGACGACGAGTATCTCGCCATTGCCCGTGAATATGCCTCAAAGGGAAATATCGGTATGTTTATGGGCCACCAGAATGCAAATCCCGAAAACATTGCCAAGGCAAAGGAAGCAGGCCTTTCGTTCCTTCGTGTGGGCGCAAACGCTTCGGATGCGGCTATTGCCGTAAAGGCCGTACGAATGGTTAAGGAAGCCGGCCTTGAATGCCGTTATTCGCAGATGAAGGCCTATGTTCTTTCCGCAGAAGCCCTGGCAGACGAAGCACTGTTCCTGCAGGAAAACGGCGTGGACGGCATTACCATCATGGACTCCGCAGGCGCCATGAAGCCCGAAGAGGTGCGCCAATATGTCCGCCTGATGAAGGAAAAGGTATCCATCCCCGTTGCCTTCCATGGGCACAACAACATCGGCCTCGCCACCGCAAATGCTTTGGCTGCATGGGAAGCCGGCGCAGATGAGATCGACAGCTGCCTGCTGGGCATGGCCAGAAGCGTTGGCAATATCCAGACGGAAATGATCGTCGGCCTGCTGCAGGAAAAGGGAGAACTGATGGAAGTGGATTTCACCGGACTTCTCAATTATCTGGATGGCAGGCTGGTTCCCACAATGTCGGAATACGGCTATCGCTGTCCCATTGAGCCGCTTGATCTGGTGTGCGGCCTCGGCGGATGCCACTCCAGCTTTATTCCCCGCTTTAAAGCCATTGCCGCAGAAGAAAACGTCGATCTCCTCCAGCTTATCCTGAAGGTGTCCGCACAGGACAGGAAAGCGCCTTCGGAGGAACTGATCCATGCAATCGCGCAGACGATGAAATAAGGAGGGAAAATCATGTATTACTCTGATAAGGACAGAATCATTCGGATTACTGCTGCCTGGAAAGGCGAGCGCTTTGAAGATGGCCGCCCCAAGGTCGAAGACCGTTACCTGGACGCCCTCAGAAAGATGACCCTCGAGGAAGCCTGGAAGCCCATTTACCTGCTGGGCTATGAGCATCAGTTCTGCGGCGACCTGAAGCTTCTGCATCCCGGCGAGAAGATGGTCGGACGCGCGGTCACGGCAACCTTCATGCCCCTCCGGCCTGACCTGCATGAAATCCAGTTTGATATCGGCCACAACGAGGAAGGCCGTACCGGCAATTACAACCAGTGGATGGTCCAGAGCCTTGTGCCCGGCGACGTGGCGGTTGTGGATCTGTACGACAAGATCTTCAAGGGAACCTTCCTGGGTGGCAATATGACCACAGCGCTCAAAAACAAGACCGTAAACGGCGGCGCTGTCATCTATGGCGGCGTCCGTGATATGGAACAGATGCGCGGCGTCGATGGCATTCAGGTGTTCTACCGCGGCTGTGACGTCACGCCCATCCGCGAATGCATGATGACGGATCTCAACGGTCCCTGCCGCATCGGTAAGGCAACCTGCCTCCCCGGTGATATCGTCATGGGCGACGATGAAGGCGTTCTTTTCATCCCCAGCCATCTGGTCGCGCATGTGGTAGACGGAGCCGCCAAGGCCCATGTCAGGGATGTGTTCGGCTTTGAACTCATTTCCAAGAATCTGCGCACCATCGCGGAGATCGACCGACCCTGGACCGCAGAAATGCTTCAGATGCTTCAGGACTTTGCCCGCAACGATCCCCGCGTGGCGGAATACAACTATCTCGACTGGTCTGCTGAAATTGCGGAAGCCCTCGAAGCCGAAGGAAAGGCCTACGACGCTACGCAGACCATGCTTTAAAGGGAGAAATGGGCCATGTCCACGGTATATCTGCCCTGTGATGCCCTGACCGGCTTTGTCCGGTCGGTCTTCAGGGGTTACGGCTTTTCCGAAAGAGATGCGGAGATCATTGCAGACGTATTGATCACCAGCGACCTTTACGGGATCCGTTCCCATGGCATTCAGCGGATGGTACGCTATTACAAGGGGATTTTGAATGGATCCATGCAGGTTTCCGCCCGACACGAAGTCGTTATGGAAACGCCGGTCTCCGCTGTCATCGATGGAAAGCGGGCAATGGGCCAACTCACCGGATATGCCGCAATGAATATGGCCATTGAAAAGGCGGAGCGCACCGGCATCGGTATGGTAACGGTGCGCAATTCCAGCCATTACGGTATTGCCGGATATTATGCGAAGATGGCCTCCGACCGGGGCCTGATCGGTTTCAGCTGTACCAATACGGCGGCGATCTCAGTTCCCACCCACGGAAAAAGAGCCATGCTCGGCAGCAATCCCATGGCGGTCGCGGTTCCTGCAGATCCTTTCCCTTTTTTCTTTGATGCGTCGACCACCGTGGTCGCCCGGGGAAAGATCGAGGTATACGACAAGCTGGAAAAGCCCCTTCCCGGCGAATGGGCCGTGGATTCGGAGGGCCGGGTGACTTCCGATGCCTCGGAGGCGCTGGCCTGTACCCTGTCCCGGGAGGGCGGAATGCTGCCGCTGGGAGGAGCCGGAGAAGAAAACGGCGGCTACAAGGGCTATGGCTACGGCATAGTATGTGAACTGTTCAGTTCCATACTATCCCTTGGCCAGACCTGTAGCCACGTCAGCATACAGGGCGGAGGCGTAAGCCACGGGTTTATTGCCCTTTCGCCGTCGCTGTTCGGGGATCCTCAGGCCATCCGGGATCACTTTTCCCGCTTCCTTGAGGAACTGCGCAATTCACCCAGGGCCAACGGCGCGGAGCGAATCTATACCCACGGAGAAAAAGAACAGCTCGCGCAGGCGGACAGGCTACAAAACGGCATTCCTGTGGATGATCGCACCCTTAAAGAAATGAAAGAGATTGCGGAATACACCAACGTTGATTTCGAAAGCTGTTTTCTCAATCCCATTTCCTGAGAACAAAGGAGGGAATTCAATTGGATGTACTGGTCCTGTCGATGAAAGGGAATCGAGGCGTTGTCACCTATGCGTTGAAGGGTGACGGTACCCTTCTGGAAAAGTATCAGCTGCCCGCTCCTGCACCGATGTACGCCTGCGAGCATGGCAACAAGCTTTATCTTGCACTTCGGGAACCCTTTGGCGAGGCACAAAGCGGTGTAATTGCTGCGGAATATACCGGCAGTGCTCCCGGGCCTCTGATTGGCGACCCCCTCGACTGTAACGGCCGCATTGCCTGCCATATTGCGGTATCTCCCGATGGAAAGCACTTATTGACTGCCAACTACCGAACGGGATCCGTGTCTGATTTTGCGCTGGACGCTGACGGGAATATACTGTCCCACTTGGGGAATTTGGATTTTCCTACCCTTTCTGAGGGAAAGATTCCTCATTCTCACGGCGTTTTCTTTACGCAGGACGGAACGGTAAGCCTTCCCGATCTCGGCAACGACTGCATCTTTTTGCTGTCCAAAATCGAGAATCATGACCTTCGTCATGTGGATTTTCCTGATGGCAGCGGGCCTAGACATATGGCATTTTCCCCGGACGGAAAATATGCGTATCTGGTCTGCCAGAACTCCAGTGAGGTCTATACGCTGGCGGTAGGGGATGGCAGCTGGAAGATAATGTCTGTGGTGAAGCTGGTCTCCGGAGAGGTTAAGAACCAGTCTTCTGCCATTCGCATTTCCAACGACGGCAGGTACATCTATGTTTCGAACCGGGGCGCAGACACCATCAGCTGCCTTAAACTTGCAGATGGCATACCTGCGCTGATCGGAGATGTTCCCTGCAGCAGGAATCCAAGAGACTTTGACCTGTCGCCCGATGGACGCTGGCTGGTACTGGGCAACATGGATGACGATACGATTGCAGTGTACGCTCTTGATCCCGAAAACGGCCTGCCTGAATTGAAACATAAAATCGGATTTGAGACTCCCGTAGCGGTAATGTTCCCAAGAGGTGATAGTCATGAAGTTGGAAATTAACCTGACCAAACGCGCGCTCAGGAACCTTGGACTTGCATTGATGCTGATTGTACTGATGCTGGTCATGTGGTTCAAACCCTATTTTTTCTACGGGAATGAAGCAGTACTGTTTACGCCTGAGGAAGGCAAGCTTGAACTGCTCAACGGATCCTGGACCAATGGAATTGATGAAAAGAAGAATGGATTCGTTCGCATAACCATCGCCGGGAAAAAGGACATCACCGTGGAACGCCGGATCGACGGCACGGTGTACGAGACTAAAGCGCAGTACAAGTATTCCCGCGCGGATAAACTGCTTACGCTGACGTTCTTTGATGAAAACGGGGAGACGGCCGCGGTGGAAAAGTGCGGATTTGATCCCGAGCTCATATTTGGCGGCACGGGTGAGGTGGCGCTGATGCAGTATATGGCGGCTCCTTTCCTGTTCCCGGATTTTAAGGAGACGCTTGTCGAGGCGAATCCGGATTATTTCATCAACAGGGTAGCGCTTCTTCCGCTGTTCAGCTTTGCATTTGCGTTGCTGGGATTGGTACTCTGCATTTTCTGCCGGGATTCCCGGTGGGTCAGCATTTACGGCGCAGCATATGGCATTTTCGCGATCGTGGGGTATTGCCTCAATGATCTTCTGGCAACAGGCGCCGATCGCAGGCTTCACATAGGCATTTGCCTTGTTGTTCTGGTGTACTCCGCTGCTTCTTTCCTGATCCGTACTCAGGAGGAGCGCGCTTAGCACTTTGATCAACAACACCGGCTGCCTTGTCCAGCGACAAATGAGCCGAACGAACGGGAAGGCGCCGAAGCAATGGGCCTTCCCGTCTTTGCTTGTTTACAAAGCAAAATGATCCCACCCGTGTTGAGTGCGGCAGATCGCTCTCCGGGATCACAATTTCAAGGAGTGGATGATATGAAAAATCTGACCTGTGATATCAATGAACGCATCTCCGGGATCGGCGTTGTGCCGGTCATCAAGCTGAACCATCCCGAGAGGGACGCAGCGCCCCTTGCCAAAGCCCTGTGCGCAGGCGGCATCCCCATCGCGGAGGTCACCTTCCGTGCCGCCGGTGCAGACACTGCCATCCGCCTGATGAAGGAAGCCTGCCCCGAAATGATCGTAGGCGCTGGCACCGTGCTGACCACAGAACAGATCGACAGGGCTGTGACTGCAGGCGCAGAGTTCGTCGTGACTCCCGGTTTCGATCCGGAGCTCGTCGCCTATGCCCAGCAGAAAAACCTGCCCATCTATCCCGGCTGTACCACCCCCACGGATTACCATGCCGCGTACAAGTTTGGCCTTGAAGTGTTGAAATTCTTCCCGGCAGAGCAGTCCGGCGGCCTTGCCAAGATCAAGGCCATGAGCGCACCTTTCCCCATGTTCAAGGTCATGCCCACCGGCGGCATTTCCCTCAAGAACCTGAAGGAGTACATCTCCAGTCCGGTCATCGCGGCCTGCGGCGGCAGCTACATGGTCACCGCCGACCTGATCGACAACCAGAAGTGGGATGAGATCACCGACCTGTGCAGAAAATCCGTTGAGATCGTAAAGGAGGCACGCAGCAATGGCTAAGATCGTAACCTTCGGCGAGCTGATGCTCCGCCTGCAGCCCTGCAACTATGAACGCTTCGTTCAGTGCGACCATGTGGAATTCACCTTCGGCGGCGGCGAAGCCAATGTGGCCGTGTCCCTTGCCAATTACGGCATGGACGCCGCCTATGTCACCAAGCTGCCCAAGCATGCCATCGGTCAGGCGGCAATGAACAGCCTGCGCCGCTACGGCGTGGATACCTCTAAAATTGTCCGAGGCGGCGACCGCATCGGCATCTACTTCAACGAAAAGGGCGCTTCCCAGCGGGGCAGCGTGTGTATCTATGACCGCGCCCATTCCGCTATACAGAAAGCCGATCCCTCCGAATTCGACTGGGACGCCATCTTCGAGGGCGTGGAATGGTTCCACTTCACCGGCATTACCCCCGCCCTGGGCGCAAACATGGTGGAAGCCTGCAAGCAGGCCTGCATCGCCGCCAAGAAGAAGGGCATCAAAATTTCCTGCGACCTGAACTACCGCGGTAAGCTTTGGACCCGGGACCAAGCCCGGGCAGCCATGACCGAGCTTTGCAAGTATGTGGACGTGTGCATCTCCAACGAGGAGGACGCCAAGGACGTATTCGGTATCGAAGCGGAGAACACCGACATCTACGGCGGCAGCCTGAACCACGAAGGCTACAAGTCCGTTGCCCGCCAGCTGGCGGACAAATTCGGCTTTGAGATGGTGGCCATCACCCTGCGGGAGAGCCGTTCCGCGTCGGACAACGGCTGGAGCGGCATGCTGTACAACGTTGCCAAAGACGAATACTGCTTCTCCAAGAAGTACGACCTGCACATCGTCGACCGCGTGGGCGGCGGCGACAGCTTCGGCGGCGGCCTGATCTATTCCCTGCTCACAGGCAAGGACACCCAGTCTGCCGTAGAATTCGCCGTGGCAGCCTCCGCGCTGAAGCACACCATCGAGGGCGATTTCAACATGGTCACCTTGGCTGAAGTGGAAAAGCTGGCCGGCGGCGACGGCTCCGGACGCATCCAACGCTGATCCCAAACAAAAAAATACAGACAATTTCCCGAATGTTCCTCAAGTAAGGCATCTATGCTCATCCACAGAGCTTTTGCCTGCCATGCAGGAGGGGCATTCGGATGAAACAAAACTGTTTTCATGTGCGTTCTCCTGTGAAGGGAGTGCGCGCGGCAGTTTTTCCCATGAAGGCTTCCGCACCTTGAATACTAGCCGAAAACGGTTGCAGCACGGAGAAGCTCTGGAATACATTTCTTTGAACGGACGATGGAACCTTGTATGTCATATGCCGGGCGGATCGGATTTATCGCAGCAAACCCTATTGCAGCGCCCGCGAATCTCTGTACGGTAAGGGCAGCAACACAAGGGCCCTCCCAAAAGCAATCTGTACTTGCCTTGCAATCAACCGATGCACCCGGAAAATGCTGTAGTTTTGTGTAAGTGAGCGACTTAAGAAAGGCGCTTCGCGGATGCATATATGCACAAAATCCCACATACTCAAAAATAACCCTGCACAGAATTGTATCAAATCCTTCGCAGGGAGCCAGTCAAAACCCCTTGTAACACAAGGGGTTTTCGCATATTGGCGTCCCTTTTAGCTTCCATGATTTTAGCAAGCACAAACACGCATGGATGCATTGAATGCGTTGCGATGCGTAAGCGTCAGTGCGCCAGTTCGG
>LSQX01171779.1_pt2 | contig 21258 bp, 25 predicted proteins | sample 654561 | NCBI WGS metagenome assembly LSQX01 (sample SAMN04489861, study PRJNA283612) | anaerobic digester metagenome | isolation source: 4 biogas reactors fed with cattle manure at either 37C or 55C with and... | place: Denmark: Kongens Lyngby | collected 2014 | reverse complement strand
TTTTACACCCAAATGTAGCAACGACAGAAGAATGGCGACTGCTTTCTGTTCATACCATGATAAAACAATTGATAGCGGTAGGTCGTTTACTCCGACTTTGAATGCATCTGCTAATGCTAAGGCAATTTTAACTGCACTATACGCATCATTGCATTGACCAATATCTAGTAACCGTGGGATGTCATCTATCATACCAAGATCTTTATCAAAGAAGCGGAATTTACCACAAGCCAACGTTAGGATGATGGTGTTTTTAGGTGCTTTCTCGACGAGTTCAGAGTAATAGCTACGTGAGTTTTTTGCTCCATCGCATCCACCCACTAGAATGAAGCGTTTGATATGCCCATCTTTAACTGATTGAATAACTTTATCTGCAACGTTTAGCACGGCATTTCTCCCAAAACCAGTGAGTATAGTTTTACCTTCGGCATCCTCGGGGAAACCTGGTAATTCGAGTGCTTTGTTTATTACATCACTGAAGTCTGGACCATTTACATGTGGTACACCAGGGAAGCCAACTGGACCAGTGGTGAAAATATTTTTGCTGTAGCTTTCCATTGGACGCTGGATACAATTGGTAGTCATTAGGATTGCTCCGGGAAATTGTGCGAATTCTTTTTGCTGATTAAACCATGCAGTACCATAGTGACCGTAGAAATTAGGGTACTTTTTAAGTTCAGGGTAACCATGGGTTGGGAGCATTTCTCCGTGTGTATAAACTGTAATGTTTTTGTCTTGTGTTTGTTTGAGAATCTCCTCCAAGTCTATTAGGTCATGTCCTGAAACGAGAATTGCTTTACCTTTTTTGTGGCCTAATGGCACTTTAGTAGGGACTGGATGACCATAGCGTTCTGTATTGCCCGCATCGAGGAGTTCCATCGCTCGGATGTTTATTTCTCCACACTTGAAAACTAAGCCAACAAAGGCGTTAACATCAAGGGCTTTATTGAGTGGTGCTGCTAAACCTTCGTAGATAAAGTCGAAAACTTTCGGGTCTTTCTTACCGAGTAAATATGCATGGTATGCATAAGCGGCCACACCTTTCAAACCGAAGGTAAGTAGCCATTGTAGTGAGTGTAAATCTGGATTAATAGAGGGCTCAGAATTTATACCGTGTTCTTTTCCCTGTGCAACTAAGCCTTCGGTTGTGTTTTCAAGTTTTAAGTAGGGATTTTTATTATGGATTTTTTGTTGTACTTGCAGTTGGTAATCTTCAGTTTTTTTAAGGTATTTCACGATTGCTTGGGGGTCAAAATTAACGTTGGTTAGTGTGGCAAAGAGAGCTTCGGAGGTGAATACATCTATTTGTTCGTCTCTTAATCCAGCGTTGTTGGCTAGAATCGAGAGTTGGCTGAGTTCTCTAAGTTTGTAAACGAGTAGGTCTTGGAGGTTTGCGACTTCGGGGGTTTTACCGCATACACCCATTACGGTGCAACCTTGTCCCTTGGCTGTTTGCTCGCATTGATAACAAAACATTTGATTTTGACTCATCTTGATCACAAGCATAAATTATAGGTTCTTCATGAAATAGCTGTTGTCCCTGATATTTAAGGGATAATGCTATGTCTGCACACATTACTAATCTTGACCTTATATGGTATCTTGATTCTATAAAAACCGCCAAATTATCCCCATACACAACATTGAGTATTACGTTGAGGAACTGCTAAATATTTCTAAAAGTAATTAAAATACAGTTATGATCGAAAAAAACTTTAAAACACAAATAAGAGTTGCCTGCCTCGGAGATAGTATAACAGAATTGAGCGGTTATCCACATATGGTGTCAAAGAGACTGGGTAACAATTATGTTGTGGGAAACTTTGGTGCCTGTGGCACCAGCGTTTTACTTGATTCAGAGAGCCCATACATATACAGTGAAGCGCTTTCACAAGCAAAAAACTTTCATCCAGATATTGCCATAATTATGCTTGGTACTAATGATGCAATTTGTTCATTTGAACAGAATGAACTTGCTTTTATTGATGATTATTTGATGTTGGTGGTCAATGTTCAGTCTTTTGATAGCAAACCTGTAGTATGGATTGTTAAACCTCCGCCCATTTTTGGTGATGGCATGTGGTTGAACAGTACTGTCTTATCATACAAAGTTATTCCTGCTATTATGAAGGTTGCAACGAGAGCTAATTTGCAAGTTATCGACGTTTACTCTGCTCTTGATAACGTCTGCTTTTTTAACGACGGTGTCCATCCAAACTGCGAAGCTGCAAAAGTTATAGCGGAAATAGTCTGCCAAGCCATAGTGTCTCGATAAGAATTCCTGCTAGTGACGATTTCTAATTAATCTTTATTGCTGAAACATATTGTTATACCGCAAACTAAAATTAGGGGATGCCAATTCTTTTGAGGAAATTAATTAGGGTTGACTATGTACAACAAGCAGATGCCTTTAGCTTTAAGCGTGGTCTTATTGATCTTTATTTCTAGTCTTGTCTCGGCTGGTCTGTATCAAATAATCAAGTATGACACCATTGTTCGTATTGCCTGCATTGGAGACAGTATAACAGAATTAAGTGGATACCCTTCTAAACTTCAGTTTTTACTTGGTGCAAACTATTCAGTCTCCAACTTTGGAGTATCAGGTTCAACAGTATCTTGTGATAACAAGATTGCTTATATGGAGCAAAAAAAATTCCATGAGGCGTTGGCTTTTCAACCAGATGTAGTTATAATCATGCTTGGAACTAATGATGCAAATTTGAAAACAGCTAATGACCCCGACATCAGTGAAGACTACAAGCAAATAGTAAATTCTTTCCGAGCATTAACAAGTCAACCAGATATTATGATGGTGCAGCCACCACCCATATATTCAGATTCTTCAGGTTATAATAACACGTATTTAATCAACAACGTTATTCCAACTATCAATAGTGTAGCCGAACACTTTGACTTACATAGCGTTGACATGTATAGTGCGTTGAATGATTCTAAATATTTCGCTGATGGAATACATCCTAATAATGAAGGTTCAACTGTCATCGCATCCACAGTTTATCAAGCAATAGAGAATAAATTAGGGTATTCTGGTCTCTTTTAAATCGTTCAAACAAAATGGCATTCTTTAAAGTTGAGTGTTTTAATAATAATTATTAACATTAACGTTTATACTGATTAGTTGACGCTTTAGGGAGACCGAAAATTGCACCTAAAAAATGGTGTCGGCGTACTTCCCGTTAATTTAATTCGAACGATCGCTATAGTCTTTGTCATTCTACTTCATGCCTCTACCCAACCCTATACTGATATAGAGTTGATGTCTACGCAAGGAGTCCAAATTTGGTGGGCTTCAAACGTCTATAATTCCCTTTCCCGAGTATGTATCCCACTGTTTGTAATGTTAACAGGGGCACTTTTGCTTCAACCAAGTAAAGCTGATGAACCGATAAAGGTGTTCTTTAAAAAACGTTGGACCCGCCTTGGTGTTCCTGTTATTTTTTGGGCATTTGTCTATTTCGTTTGGGCTTCAATAGTGAACGGGAAAATATTACCCTTTGATAATAGTCTGCTGGCTCTTTTAACTGGACCCGGACCATATTACCACTTCTGGTATCTTTATTTACTATTCGGCATGTATCTTTTAACGCCAGTTCTGAGAATTATTCTCAAATATGCAGATAAACATATTCTACGTTACACGTTTGTCTTATGGTTCTTAGGAACCGCTGTTGTACCGCTTTTAACTCTGTTTGGACAATTCTATTTAAATGAAAATTTCTTTATCTTTACAGGTTGGATAGGCTACTTTGTCATAGGTGCTTACTTAACAAGGGTTCAGATAAAACCTTCATTCCTTATCACAGGCTTAGTTGGTGGTTTGCTTTGGACTATCATTGGAACTTATTTGGTCATTGGTTCATTAGGTGAATCATATAGTCAATTTTTTTACGACGGTTTTAGCATCAACATGATTATTGCTTCGACTGCGCTGTTTCTGCTTCTATTATCTATACCAAGTAATTTACAAAAGTCCATGGAAAAAAACTGTTTAATTCAACTTGTGAGCGCCAATACCCTACCCATATATCTCTTCCATGTTATCGTACTTGAATCTTTACAGAACGGTTACTTCGGTTTTACACTAAAGATTTCAAGTATGAATCCATTCATAGCAATTCCGCTTTCTGCTACACTCACTTTTTTCATTAGTTTGGCAGTAATTCTACCCTTAAAGAAAATTCCTTATGTGAATAAAATAATCGGATAGTAAAGTATACAATAGAAACAATTCTTATGTACTTCCTTAATCATACAGAAGGCGATACTTATGTCTGGCGAAACTGAAGCTAAGATTAAACAAGATATTCTAGTTGAAATCCAAACTCTAGAACAAAACTATCGGGTTCTTGTTGGATTTATTGCTGGAACAGATTATGACCCCCTTACGGTTGGTACAAGTATTCAAACCTTCAAAGATAGTCTGAGTCGTGCTAGTGCCTATGTGCTTGCTCTCTATAACCTTAAAGGTCGACGTGTTAACATACCTTGGGAGTCGCTTTTTACGAGCCTCGATTATGCGATAGCTACTTTTTCAGTTTCGGTTTCGAGTAAACAGTTGGATGCTGTTAGAACAATTCTTATAATGTCCAAGGAGCAGATGGGGCAGGTTCTTTCGTACTTCTCGGCTCTCAAGGAATCATTGAAATAAAGCAAATTTACTTTAGATTCGGTGTTGACCTGAGTATTTAATAAAAAGAACAACTTAGAGATACTGATCAGTGACAGTCATGGCGTATTTACGGGAAGACAAACAAAAGATTGAAATCGACTATCCCTTGGAAAAAGTTTGGGCAGCTATCCCTGAAGTAGTTAAAACTATCGAATGGACGATCGAGGAGAAGGACGATAACTTGTATAAACTTAAACTTAAGACAAAGAAGGGTTTCGTTGCTTATCCCTCCTCTGTATTTGTTGAAGTTATTGCAGTAGATGAACCGACAACGTGTGTAAGCATTAACGGGGAGACCCCTGTAACTACGATTACTTCTATGGCTGATTTTGGTAGAACTCGTGATCGGATTGAACTTTTTATTGAAGCTTTAGCTGTACAACTGGATAGAGCTGTGCAATTAGAGAAGCAAGAAAGACGCAAAAAGAAATAATTTTATTCGCTGATTTCCCAGCGTTTAAATACAAACAGTGCTGCTACAAATAATATTTCGGTATAGAGTAGGGCAAAGACTGCTGAACGGACGGCTATTAGAGTGATTGATTCTGAATAGAGTAAACGTGGTGGCTCGGTAGAGTTTGGGTTAATTAGGTTTTGAATGTCAGTGTAGTAGAAGTTCACGTTAGCATCGGGGTAGAGTGTTGCTTTTATTAAATTGACGCCTATGCTATCGGTTCCTGTGGTTGTGGCTGCAAAAGTGTTGATGGTTACAGTTGAAATGGTGATGTTTTGTCCTGTCATTACATTCATTGTTCCTGAAGCGCCGCTACCTGGAATGTAATTTAACGGCCCTGGATTGTCGGATAGTTGACCAACTATGCTTGTTCCAAATAGCAAGGCGACGAATAATCCTAATGTTGTTAGAATAGCAAGCAGCGAGTTTTTTGAAATGGTGCCTGCTACTATGACAACTCCTACCCAGATGAAAGTGCTTAAGATATCCCCTAGTAGGGCGAGTGGTACTAAGTGAAGGCTGTTTTGAGGACCATAAACAAGCAGTCCTCCTATGATTGTATAAGTGTAGATTACACCGTAAGTGGCAAGTATAACTATGAATATAGCGAACAGTTTACCTAAGAATACCATCGTACGTGACACTGGTTTAGTTAATAATGGGATGATTGTGCCTTTTTCGTATTCACCTGAAATGCAATATGCTCCGGTAACTATTGCGAAAAGAACGAAGACAAAGCTGCCTACGCTAAATGTTACCGTAAAGTAGGGGTTTTCTGAGACGCCCAACGCTGCAGGTAACGCTATATTAAGAGTAGCGAAGATGAATGCAAAAATTAAGGCTCCTATGAACATTTTTTTACGTATATTCCAGAGCATTTCGTAGCGGACAACTGCCCAAAAACGCTTCATCCAGCTTACTTTTGTTTCTGACATTTACTTTTTGGCTCCTTGCGATTTGATTAATTCTAAAAATATATCTTCTAAACCATGACCCTTCATACTCATGCTTACGATGATACCGCCTGACGATGTTATGGTTTGGGAAATTTTTTCTCGTACTTCTTCGCGAGTATTTAGGTTAATGTTTAACGTAGCGTTTTTTTGTGTAATTTCTTTAACGAAGGGTAGCTCTTTTAATGAAGAGATTACTTTTTGGTTGAGGTTTACAATTTCTACTTGAATGCTGACTGGACCTGATATTTTGTGTGAGACATTCTCAAGAGTATCTGAAACTAGTGCTTGGCCTCGGTTGATTATGGTCACATGGCTGCATATTTGTTCTACTTCAAAGAGTAGGTGAGATGAAACAAGCACTGTCATGCCATCTTTACTGATGGCTTTAACGAGTTCGCGGACTTCTACCATACCAACCGGATCTAAGCCCATGCTGGGTTCATCGAGAATTACTAGTTCGGGGTTAGTTAGTAGTGCTTGTGCAATACCTATTCGTTGTTGCATGCCTTTGCTGTATTTGCCTATAAGGTCGTTTTCTCTTCCTTTTAATCCTACAAGCTCGATAAGTTTTGAGATTTGTTCTTTGAGCTCAACAGGATTCATGCCATACATGCGGCCGTATATGTCAAGTAATTCGGCGCCTTTAAGATGCTTAGGAAAGCGCGGTAATTCTGGCATGTAACCTATGCGTAAGCGTGAATCTGCATCGTCTAACTGAACTTTTTTTCCAAGAACTGTCGCCGAGCCAGATGTGGCTTTGAGTAATCCAATGAGGATTTTTATGGTGGTTGATTTCCCTGCGCCGTTTGGTCCTAGGAAACCGTGTATGGTGTTGTGTTGGACTTTGATGTTTAATTTGTTTACCGCTACTAGATTGCCGTATTGTTTTGTTAAATCCTGAGTTTCAATGGCATAGTCCATAGTCATCGTCTGCCTGTCTGTGTTATCAGTGTTTTTTTATTTAAGCTTAATCTATAGTCACTGGTATGGAAACAGACTCATCTGGTTAGGATTCTATTTTTTTATAATTCAAGTTCTATGGCTGTATAGACAGTTTCAGCAATAATCTTGGCGCCTTCCCAACTTGGATGGATTCCGTCGGCGAAGTAATTTTTATAGTTAAGCTACGGAGTGTTAACATCAATCGTTTCTATTCCTGTTTGGCTTGCTACTTCACTGGTACTTGGCAGAATATTTAGCCAGTAACTCATTTTTTAGAGTGCTTGTGTCATTAAAAATTGGAGGCGGTTGTACAATCCAGATTTTGGGTTTACTCTCAAGCGATTGGAAAGTTTCTACAAGCTTTATGTAATCTGTGATGACCTCTGTGGTTGTTAGACTTAGGTCTCCATTAACATCGTTGATGCCCGCATGATTATAACAACACTTGGTTGAAAACCTGTTGCTAAAAGGAAGAATGATTCATTCATTTATGGTTGACCCTTTAGTGAAACGGTGCTTCCGTCTACACCGAAGTCACTGACGATATAACCTAAACCTATTTAGTTTCATAGGTAGAGAGTGTATCCGGTTCCCTTGGTTATGCTGTCACCGACGCAGGCAACTCGAATTGGTTCTTTCTTTCCAGTGGTTATTGAGGTTGCTTGTATGATGTAGGCTTCTACGGTTGCTAAAACAATTAAAACAATAATTTGCATGTTAAAATCCTGTTATTCGATTCATGTCTTTCATGTTATGGCATTTAGCTTTTAAGCTTAAATGAATCTGTAGATAGTTGATGGTGCCGTTATGGTTTAACTTGAGCTTTTTTTCAAATACATTAATATCCTTCAAAGTATTTTTTAGGCGGATAAAACGTTAGACCTAAACACTGTGTTTGGTTTATCTTAGAATTGGATTATCTACCAATTTTTACAGACTGACGTTTCTTATAATTCACGGATGATAATAAATTGAAAATTGAAGTACTCGGAGGAGCACGTGAAGTAGGTGGCTCATGTATATCAGTAGAAACTGACTCCTGTAAAGTTGCTTTAGATTATGGTACAAAACTTGATGAAGAGTTCAAAGCGCTACCTAAGGATTTTGATGCTGTAGTCATAAGTCATGCTCACTTAGACCATACTGGTAGTCTTTTACGTTTATGTAAAAATAACAACCCAACTATTGTTGGTTCTGACATTACACGCGATGTAACCGCTGACCTGTTATATGACATGGTTAAAATTCAAAATGAAAAAGGTAACTTTGATTTTAATAATGGACATGCTGAAAAAGTGCGTGAGTGTTGGTGGAGCAGAGACTCAATTGCGATGCCAGGCATGAATGTTAAGCTGCAATCGGCAGGTCACGTTGCTGGAGCAAAAATTACAAGTATAGACGCAGAAAAGAAAAAAATCATCTATACTGGTGACTTTTGTTTGCATGATACAGAGATTTTGCAAGGTTGCCGGCTTGAGACTCTTCCTAAAAAGCCTGATCTATTAATTACTGAATCTACATATGGTGGAAAGGTTCGTCCACCCCGGGAAGAGTTAGTTCGACAGTTTATTCAGCAACTACAGGTTACTATGAAGCGTGGTGGAAATGTTTTAATTCCGACGTTTGCATTCCATCGAAGCCAAGAAATGGCTAAACGAATCGACATGGCCATACAAAACGGTGTCTTGCCACGCTACAATGTTTATACGATTTCAAATTTGGCACATAAAATAACAGGTTACTTTAATCAATACAAACAATTATTCACTAAAGACATAAAGCAGCAGAAAACACCGTTCAATTACAGGTATGTAAAGCATCTTTATAGGACTCAGCAAATTGCGTCACCTGCTATTGTCATTTGTACCTCAGGGTTTGGTCATGCTGGAGCAAGCCTACGGCTGCTATCAGATTGGTCAGATGACCCTGATAACTGCGTTATTTTGACTTCAGGTTATCTTCCGCCAGATAGCCCATTAAAGCAGGCAAAGGAAGAGGGTTTCTTCAAGACTGATGAAGGCTCATTTGATGTTAAGGCAGAAGTGAAACAAATTGAGCTTTCAGGGCACGCAGATCAGACTGAATTGGTTGAGCTAGTTACTAAACTTAAGCCCAAGCGTACAGTTCTTGTTCATGGTGATCTAGAACAAGCGGAGTTGCTTTCTGAAAAGATTGGGGAGTTAACGGATGTTTGTATTCCTGAGCTTGATGAAGAGATAATGGTTTAATCTCTTTTTTTAGTTTTTTAATCAGGAAAGAGTTTGCTGGTTTAAACTTTATTGTTTCGTTAGTCCAACAAGTGCTTATATGGTTTTGTTGTTGTACAACGTTAGCCACATTTTTTAATTAACCTCCTTGGAACAATACTTCTTTAATTCACGCTCAAAAATTTGAGGTGCTTTTATGGAAGCTATGTTAAAACAAATTTTAGGACGAGAATCTCCCCGTGAAAATTTTGATGTGCGCAACAAGTATATGCTCAGAGTACATGAAGTTCAGTCTCCCTGTCAATGGCTTGAGCATTGCAACAACGGTAAATGCCCTGCTTTAGTGCGGTTAAATGGAAATTATTATTGTGCAAAAATACGTCCTTCAACCTAATATTTTCTTTTTTTAATTTTTTTGTAAAATGTGATTTTCAATAGGATCTAATAATTGGGCTATGAGTTTTATTTTTTTGAAGAATTTAAGTACCATTGATGTTCAATTCCGTTAATTATTACTTTGATTGGTTCTCTTTTTATTTTGAGTATGTCGAGTGTTTTGTCTGGGCCAAACATAAGGAGTGGTGAAAGAATGGATACCGTTGAGAATGGGTATGGCGGTATGTAAGTAATGATGGCTACCTTAGAGCGGGTTAAGCGTTGGTATTTCTGTATATCGAGATAAGTCATGCTTCCGCGGCCCGCAAGGTAAATGACTGTGCCGTAGTTTCTAAATTGTGAGGCTATTCGTTCTGTAGTGTCTGATCCTTCGCCACTATATGACAAAGAAATGTATGTTTTGATGCCGAGAATGTCTCTAACTAAGAGGACAAAATGTAAATTGATTTCCCAGAGGTAATTGTATCCGAAGAAAATCTCTTTTATTTTATCTTTATAATAATCCCATAAAGGGTATGACTGATAGACTTGCTCTAGTTGGGTCCATCTATTATCTATAAATTCAGTTTTTATTTTTGCATCTTTTATAGCGCAATTGTTTGATACTTTTATTGGTAGAGTTAGCCATTTCCAATTATCATCTAAGCCGATCTTTACGCGGTGTTGATAGCGGTCGTTATGGCGGCTTAGAGGATCGTAGGGGCAGAGGTCCATGATTTTTGAGTGGTACATGCGATAGAAGAACCCTGGGTAAGGTAGCAGTGTAGGTTGATGGGCACTTATTATTAAGGCCGAGTTTAAGTTTATTATGTTTGAGTTTTTGTGTTTTTGCAAGTTTGATTTTGATGATGAACGGCTTATTTGCTCGACGTTTGCGCTTTTCAAAATTAGCCCTTGTTAATACCTATGATAACATAGATATTTAATGTTGCTGTAGAATTGATTGTTGTTTTAACGTACCAGTATTACTGTGCAGATTAGTGAACGGATAATTTTTTCGCTTATGCTTCCTAAAAGTATACCTTTTACTTTGCCTAGTCCACGGTGACCAACAACTACGACATCAAAGTTTTCATCGTTTGCAAACGACACGATTTCTGATGCAGGGTCACCTTCTCGTAACACCTTTGTTGTTTCTACGGTTGGATGGGTTTGTTTGGCGTGTTTTACAGCTTTTTCTAATATTTCTTCGTGAAATTTCCGTAAGTCTCTTGCAACTGAAACCATGACGTCGCCTGTGTAAGCGGCAGCTGCTGAGGATTCGCTGACATTGATAATTGTCAATTTAGCACTATATTTTTCGGAGAATTCTAGTGCGAATTCTAGTGCTCGATCTGAATTTTCTGAGCCGTCTACAGCAACTAAAACGTTACCTATCAAACAGATAACACCATGCATCAATTCAGTTATTGAGGGCATTAAGCTTTTCTGCCAGTAGTTGTTAAGTTTGTCATTTATCATTTAAGAATATAAGGATAAACTGCTATGTAGTATAGCTAAGAAAGGAGAAGCGGGTGTACACCGATAAATAAGATAGGCAAAGTTTCAACGATCCTGCTTATAGCGTTAATTTTTCAGTCAGCACTGGTTGTTCAGTTTAGTGTTTTGCCTGTAAACGCGGCTGATGGTGGAGTAGAATCTTCATGGATTACAGTTTCTTCGATGCCAACTAAAAGAGGGCAATTTGGTATTGCAGTGGTTAGTGGTAAAATCTATGCTATAGGCGGCGTTAATGGTGATGGTGTGCAGTTAAGTATTGTAGAAGAATACAATCCTTTAACGAATAGTTGGTCTAGTAAAATGTCTATGCCAACGCCTAGAAGTGGTTTTGCAACTGTGGTCTGTAATAATAAGATTTATGTGATTGGTGGAAGTGTAGGGAATGGGTTTGTTGGGAACAACGAAATGTATGATCCTGTAACTAATTCTTGGACGTCAAAGGCGTCTATGCCAACGCCCAGAGCAGACTTGACTGCGAATTTAGTTGATGGCCAAATTTTTCTTGTCGGGGGCAAAGTGTATTCTAGTCAAAGCCCCTATTATGCTTCAACAGGTATTAACGAGTGTTATGATCCTGTTGCTGATTCTTGGCATACTAGTAAAGCGGTGCTTCAGACTGCGGTTCATGGTTATGCTTCAGCCGTTTTAGATGGCAAGATCCATGTTATCGGTGGCGTGGGCGTATCTAAGTTTGGTTCGTCAGTTGTTGTAAATAATAATCAAGTTTATGACGTGCAGACTGATGAGTGGTCGCTTGCGGTTCAGCTTCCTGTAACATCTAGTTATGGTGGCGCTGCTGTAACGGAGGGTTTTCTTTCTCCCCAGGCGCTATATTACGTGGGTGGTGTTGCTGGTAACCAATATAGCAATCAAGTAAGTATGTTGACTTTGTCAAATAATTCTTGGGTTGAGGTTGCGGATATGTCCACGGCTCGTAGCCATCTAGGTCTGGCAGTGGTGGATGACAAGTTGTATGCAATCGGCGGGTTTGATGGCGTTGATTGGTTGGATACCATTGAATTGTACACACCTACCGGTTATGGGACTGTGCCTCCGAAGATTTTCATTGTTTCCCCCGAGAACAAAACTTACCAACAAGTTACCTTAGATTATACCGTTAATCGAGCTGTGGCTTGGATGAGTTACAGTTTAGATGGTAGGTCAAACGTTACTTTTAGCTCTCAGACTAGGCTTTTGGGTCTCAGCCAAGGTTCTCATCGAATAGTTATTTTTGCTAATGATAGTTTTGGTAATATGGCTATGTCAAACACGGTTTATTTTTCAGTTGATACTCGTGCGCCTAGTATTGTTATTGTTAATCCAGTCAACCAATCCTATGATTCAACCGATATACAGTTACTGTTTATAACTGATGATGCTAACGCGACTTTTGCTTACAGTTTAGACGGGCAACCGAGTTTGGCTATTATTGGAAATACAACTTTGGTTGCGCTTTCAAATGGGTCTCATCGGGTTACAATTTATGCTACTGACAGTATTGGTAATATGGCTCAACAGACAGTTCACTTTAATGTTGCACCGTTTCCTTGGTTGTTGGTTGTTGCCGTTTTGACTATTGGAATTATTTTAGGTGCTACAGGTTATATCTTCTTTAAACGCAAAAAAATGGGTGCTGAAGTTGGAGAAGAGGTTTTTTCCATGGATATCTAGGTAAGTTTTGCAATAAGTCCTAAAAGTGCCCCTACGATAACTAATATACCGCCTATTCCACCTGCAATGATACCCAAGATTAACAATATTATAGCCCAGCCTAGGTGTTTAACCTGTTTAGAGCCTATGATACAAATAATTCCAATTACCACTTGAATGATGCCGTTTACAAAAGCACCCAGTGCGCTTAATGCGGAAAAGGCGAAGAATGGTGATCCGATGATGGTTAGGAGTCCGGAGATTACAATTATTATGCCTCCGATTAATGCTAATACGTAGCCAGCGTAGGCTAAAGTAGCCATTTTTTCACCTCCTGAACAAAAATTAGAGTCTTTCTTCTAATCAGCCAAGTGACTATGGTGTTTTAAGTCTTTGTGGTTGTATGTGACCATACAATTTTATGGAAAGCCACTTAAGCTTAGATGCATGCTCTTCTGAACAGGAAAGTAGTATGGTTTACCAACTTGATTACAAGAATGCTGAAAAAATGGGGTGTTCGGCCCAGATAACGATTGCAGATAGAATTTTTTATGTTAAACTTTTTTCTGTTGGTTCTGCTCAATATTTTTCTGCTGATCAACAGGGTATTCTTGAGAAGGAGATTTCTCAAGCAGAATTCGAAATGTGGATGGGTATCTTAGCCGATAATGAAGCGGAAGCAACAGAAGCGCTTGGAAAACTTGGGGAAGGAAAAAAGTATTGATTGATTATTTGTCTCTCCATCTTGTCTTTTTTATTGCTATGTAGAAGATGGCGGCGCAGATTCCTAAGAGTATTAACCAATTTGTTGCTAATCTGAGTGTTGATAGTTCTATGAAACCGGTTGTTGCATGCATGATTTCTCCAGCGTATGTTGTAGGTGAAAGGTAAGCTATGTAATTAAGTGGATATGGTACCAGTGTTATTGGGTAATAGACTGGTGGTAGAGTGGCAAATAGTAATGAGAGTAACCGTGAGAAGGCGTAGCTTTGTACGACGTCGTTTGAGATTGTGGAGAGCATAAAACCGATGGCTATTGAAACTGCGAAAATGAGTAGTAGGACTGCGGTCAATACTGTGATTTGTATTAGATTTGGTTGAAGGTAGATAGCTGCCAGGGTTACAAGAATTGCTATACCTGGAATTGAATAGATTATTTCTGCTAATGCCATGCCGCCCATATACATTTTAGCGCTAGTTGGTGAACTTACGACCATGTCTTGTAGTTTGAAGTCGTTTTTTAGGTGTGATAAGTCGGATTGTAGAGCTATACCGCTTGAGAAGAAAATCATGATTAAGCCTCCTTGAATAGCGGTTCCAATTAATTCGCCACTGCTAACAAAAGCTACAACGGCTAGTAATGATAATGGTGATATTACTGTGGCTATGGTTACGACAGGATAGTTTTTCATTTCATAGATGGCGTTAACAAGCACCCCTGCCAGGAGCTGGCTTAAGCGGCTACGTTTCATTGTAATCCTCCACTTTTTGACCTACAAGATGGAAGAAGATGTCATCTAGGGTGACGGGGGTTATGGCGAATTTTGCATCTTGTTCTGATAGTAATCGGGCTAGTCGAAATGCTTCTGTTTCGTTTGTCATAATTTGTGTGTATCCGCTGGTGCTTACTGTTATTTCAGCGTCTTTTACGGTTGGGACCCATGTTTTGGCCGATAGTTTGATGCTGTATTGAAATGGTAGTTTTTTTCGTAGTTCTTGAAGGGTACCGATGGAGATTAATTTGCCGTCTTTTAGGATGCCTATGTTGTTGGCTAGTTGCTCTGCTTCTTCAAGGTAATGGGTTGTTAGGAATATGAAACGTGTTTTTCCTAGTTCATGTAGTACGTCCCAGAGTTGTCTTCTCGATATCGGGTCTAGTCCGGTTGTTGGTTCGTCGAGGAATATTATTTCTGCTTCTGAGGCGGTTACTGTGGCGATTAGTACTTTGCGTTTGGTGCCCCCGGATAGACGGGTGTTTAGGGTGTTGGCATATTTTTGTAGCCCTAGTTTGGCTAAGGCTTCGGATGCGAGTTTATTTGCTTGTTTGTATGGGAAGCCTCGCCAGAGTAGGTATGAGAATACTGTTTGTTTTGGTGTCATCCAGCGGATGGTGCGTGCTTCTTGGGGTACGATTGCGATTTTTTCACGTAGTTTGTTGGTTTGTGTTAGGATGTCGTGGTTGTTTATGGATGCTGTTCCTGAGGTTGGTTCTAGTTCTGTTGCTAGAATGCGTACTAAGGTTGTTTTTCCTGCTCCGTTTCTACCGATTAAACTAAAGATGCCTTTGGTTTCTATTGAGAAGCTAACTTTGTCTAGTGCTTTTCTTTGATCTTGATATACTTTTGTTAATTCTTTGCATTCGATTTTATTCATTTACTTTCAGAACCAGAATTTTCATGTTGCTTTTATGTTGTTGAGTACAAAATTAAAAGTTGCTGTTAACCCATAACCATATTTGAAGCAAGTATTATGTGCTTACTGTTGAGTGTGATATTGAAATTGACTGTTCACTTGTTGCCCTGGGATACTAATCGCAATTTACTTGAGGAAGCAAATAACCTGTATGATAAGGCAGGCACTTTTAGGGGTATATCAAAAGGAGATTTGGTTGCTATCAAAATTCATGTGGGAGAATTTGGTAATCCCTACTTTGTTCAACCGTTCTTTATTCACGAGATTGTACGTAGAGTTAAGGAACTTGGTGCAAAGCCTTTCTTAACGGATTCTAACACTTACTATCTTGCACAGCGCCATAATGCTTATGATCATATGCAAACTGCTTTGATGAATGGTTTTAATCTGGCGCCTTTTATCGTCGCTGATGGTCTTAAGAGTGAAAACTTTCAGATTGTAAGAACTAAGGGTATTTTTTCTGAAATTGAAGTTTCAGGAGTAATAGCTCAAGCAGATGCGATGATTGTGGTTTCACATTGTAAAGGTCATGAGATTAGTGGTTTCGGTGGTGCGATAAAGAATCTGGGTATGGGTTGTACTCCCCATGTTGGCAAGTTGCGGCAGCATCGTGTTGTTGGTTTAGAAATTGATACTTCTAAATGTAGTGGTTGTGGTAAATGCCGTGAGGTATGTGCGTTTAGTATACCTGATATAATTGAGGGTAAAGCTCATAATCGGTCTGTTGAATGTATGCGTTGTCCAGTGTGTGCAGCAAATTGTCCTTTGGAAGCTATTCGGCTTACGGATAAACAGAATATTTGTCTTGCGTTGGCATCGGCTGCGTATGGTGTGCTTTCGACTTTTGCGTCGCACGAGAAGGTTTCGTATGTGAGTTTTGCTAAAGATATTGCGGCTACCTGTGATTGCGTGCCTGCCCCAGGTGACATTGTGTTTAAGGATGTGGGTATTTTTGCTTCTGATTCAGCTGTCTCTATCGATGCTGCTTTTCTATCCTCAGTTGATTATCGAGTTTTCAACAAGTTGTATGATGTAGATTGTATGGGTCAGGTATCTGAGGCAAAGGCCCTTGGCATGAATGGCGATGTTAATCCAGAAATTGAAGTTTTAGTTTGAGCAATTGTTGGGTTTAGTTTTTTGTTCCTTCTTTCTTTTCCATATAGATAAGCTATGAAGGTTATTGCGGTGGCTGTTATGGGTGTTGCTGATTTTATGTGGCGAAATTTCTTTTAACAAGACAACGGCGAGAAGGAGACTGGCTAAGATTAGGGTAAGTAGTAGTGGAGCGATTTCTGGTATTATCAGATTAGATGTAGGGTTAGACGTATTTGTAGCTGTTGTTGGTGTGGTTGTTGGGGGTCTGGGGTTGGGGTGGGGTCGAGGTGTTTGTCTTTTTTTGGTTGGTGGGATCTGGTGTTGGTGTAGTAGTCGGGGGCGTGTTGCTTGGGCAGGGTGAGTTGGTTTGTGTGGTGTCTACGTGTATGCGCTGGGTGTAAGAAACGGCGTTTGCTGTACGTGGAGCGCTACTAATATGATCAGAATAGTTAACAAAAGATTTTTTTCCATTTTTATTCTTCACGTTTTTGTATTAATTTATGAGTTTTTTAAATGATTAAAGTAACTTGTTAGCTCTTAAGGGATAATGGAGCAGTTATGTGTGTTTCAAAGTGTTCTTAAGTAGCGGTTACTCCGTTTATAATGTGTTTGAGTAGGCTTTGTTGTATGTTGCGAAAACAAACTGTTATATTGCATGTTTACTATTGGGCAATGAATGTCCTCTAAAGGCAATGGTACCAACTCTTACAATATCAGAGAAATCAAAATTAGAGTGATTAAAGAATTCTTAGATATAGTTATACTCTGTGAACTTAAGGAAAATCTTGAGTTAACTGGATATGATTTGGTGGTTTTGCAGAAAAACAAGTTTGGGGTTACTCTTAGTCCTGGCACGGTTTATATGACGATTAACTCTATGTATCGTAGAGGCTTGGTTGATGGACGTCTTGATGGTAGAAAGACATTCTATAGGTTGACTGAGACGGGTGAATCGGCTTTGCAGAATATAAAGTGGTCTTGTATGGAGTTGATTGAGTTTATGAGGTGTGTTTTTCCTTTTCCTCATTCATCGACCTAAAATGGTTGAATTAAAATCAATTAATTAATAGTTTCGAATTATATTTTGCGTTAATAGTTGGCGCTATAACAAACTATTATGTATTTATTTCTATGGTTGTAAATTAAACTTGGAAAGTAACCTAGAAATCAGTTCGATTTTATAATGTGATTTATGATCTATCTTTAGTGGCATGAAGCCAAGTTTCTTTTTGTTCCATTAAACTTTTAATATTTGTTTGCTGTGTTTCTTGGCTGGATGGGGTAGTAGTATAGCCAGGTATTACGATGGGCTCCAGAAGTAACCAGAATGGGTATGCTGACACCTTTGGGTGAATGACGAAGTTCTGGAGCTGTAGATACCCATTGGTCGGCGGTTCAAATCCGCTCTGCCCCACCATTTTTTATGGTTAACTTTTTGATTATATTTCACGTTTAAAAAAGTGCTCAAGTAGACGACGTGTCCCGCGCCTGATGATTTCTGAGAGTGTCGCTGGACTGATGCCTAGTTTAGCTGATAATTCAGCTAAACTAACTTGACGCGGGTAATCGAAGAACCCACTTTTTAGTGCTAACCAAAAGATCCGTTCCTGATTCTCGGTTAAAACGCCTGTTTGCTGCTCAAATTTTCCCACTTTACGTATGTTAACTTTGTAACCTTCTTTTCTTAAGTCAGCGACGATTCCTCGGTAAGCTTCATGGGTTGGAACCATGAAACTGTAGGATATGATGTTGTCTTGCATGCTTTTACCAGAAACTAGAAAAGCGTCATGTCCAAGTATGGTGTTACAAACTTTACAGCCTCTGCTTTCTAGCCAAACAGCCGATTTTCCTTTCACATGTCCAGGCGCGGATAGTTCTTTGGGAACTTTTTTTGCTTGTTCCTCGCCTAGATCCATTAAGTGACGAACTGATCCTGTCGTGGAGCTTCGCACGTCAATAACTTTTAAATGCTTAAATCCTAAACCGGCGAGTTTTTCAACCATTTTACATTCTTTGTTTTCGACTTCGATTACGACATGGTAAGGTTCACGCCAAGCATCAGCCATTATTATCACCTTTACCAGTAAATAAGTGACCTTATTGTTAAGTTAATCTACTTACTTTTTTCCTGTTTGGCTCTTGTTTATTTAAGAATATTTGGGCTATGACAATGCCTGAATAGAATCCATATGAGAGCATCAGTGATGGGCGTCGTATTGCATATTTGAGGTCGCTAACGGCAAACCCGATGTGTTTCTCCATTGTCCAAATGGTTTCTGGTCGGTAATGCATGCAGTAAGGTTCGTAGACTCCTAAGACTTTGTAACCGTTTTTTTCTATCCATTTTTTGATGTATCCATCTTCATAGGTGTGGAGTTCAAAGGGGATTTTTATACCCTTAACGGCTTTGGTTCTAACCAGTAGGTCGTGTGTGCCGCCTCTTTCCTCAAAAATCTTTAGTGTGACCCGTTCAAATATCGGTAGGATTGGGGAGTTGCGTAGGACTGACCATATTTCGATACCCCAGACAGCGCCTACTTCGGGGGTTATGAATTTTTGGGCTTGTGCAACCCAGTCTTTGGAGAGTACAACGTCGCTGTCTACGAACATGAACCATTCTGTTTCAACTAGTTCTATGGCGGTTTGTCGTGCGCTTCCACGTGTTCCTTCTTCTTGAACTACTAAGACGTTTCCATGTTTTTTTTGGTATTCTTCAATTATTTTTAGGGTGCCGTCAGTTGAGAATCCATCTACGACGATTAAGCGATTAACCGGAACGTTTTGGTAGATGGAATCTATGCAGGCTCGTAGTTTTCGTTCGCTGTCCATAGTTAAGAGTGCTACGTCGATGGGTTCCATGGAGTTCACTTATTGGTTCTTCCTTTTTTGGTTTTTCATTAGTAACCCATCAAACCGCAGCAACGTGAACATGCGGGGAATACTCCGTTTTCACAGCTTCGTAGTGCACGTCTGAATTGACGTTGCTTTTCACCGTTGTATATTTCTTCGATCGTTGATTCTTTAATGTTGCCTGTGACGAAGTCAGGGAAATCTCTGCAGGTAACTGTGTCGCCGTTTGGCATTACGTCAAGTTGGAACCATGGCGATATACATTTTTTGTATCCGAAAAAGTCTTCTGGGTGCATATAGTATCGTTTTATTTCTTCGATTTTTAGATCCGGTACGAATACGATGGGTGTGTTGAATTTATGCGTCTTTGTCTCATTAACTTGTTTTGCGATGTTTTCCATATCTAGCGTTGAGGTGTCTCTAACATAACCCTTCCATGCGAAGGGTGTGATACCTAGTTTTTCTTCATATAATTTAGTATGTTTTTTTCCAATCCAGTCTTGGGTGAACCATGAATAATAGATGATCATGCCGTCAGGTCGGATTTTTTCTGCTTCTTTTACAGTGTCTAGGATAACATATTGGTTGTTTTGAGAAATTGTTGTTAGTACAAAGATGGCAGGTTTTTTTTGTTTTTTCTGTGTTTTTAATGTTTGTATTTTGTTGATACCCCTTACTGCTGTGTCGAGTGCTCCTTTGACACCTCGGCATTTGTCATGGATTTCTCTTGGTCCATCGAAGCTAACACATATCATGTCCCAACCGTTGTCAACGATGGTTTCAGCGTTTTTTTCTAACCCAACCCCGTTAGTAACAATCTGGGTTGTTAGACCTTTTTCTTTCATATAATTAACTAGTGGCACGAGTGGCTCATAGAGGAAGGGTTCTCCGCCTGTTATGTAGACGTGGACTTTTTTGGGTGCAACTTCGTCGATTATTCGCCGATAAATCTCGACTGGAACTTCACCTTTGACTTTTGGGGTATCTTTTCTTGCGTTGTAGCCTTTTTCACCCCATTGTGCACAGATCGCACATCTATGATTACAGCGGTCTGTGATTCTTAGGCTTAAAAGCCAGAGTGCTGAGCTGCTGCCGTCTTCTTTTCGGTAATCTAGTTTAGATTTTACGAATTGTCTGTATGCTCCTCTTCCAAAACTCTTGATTAATGCAGGATTTCGGCAGACAGGACCGAATAGCTGTGTTGGTGCTCGTCTCATCTTAGTTAACCGCTAGCCGTTGGTGGTTAATGAACAATTCTCAAATTGAATGCTTTTCTCTATAAATAGGTATAGCTAAAACGTTAGCAACTAACAGGTCTGTATCCAAGTTCTTAATTAGTGAGGTGCTTGTAAGTTAATGAATGTTCTATATGTTTCAGACAAATATTTTCTTGAACTGGCAAGTTTAAGAAACAAAAATACTATCACCAAGAGTTCTTCAGTTTTTCACTTATTAACCTAAAAATTCACTTACGAAAGCGCCAGAAATCTAAGCTGATCGAAAAACATGATGATGCCTAGATGCTTAGAGCAGTTCTATATACTTAAGTAGCGGATATATCTGCGGTATTTGTTACTTTAGAAATGTTGTTGTCTTGCAAGAAAAATAGGCAAACTTTACCGCATAACAAAAGAAGGCAAACAAATCATAACTACACTAAAAAAGTGAAACAGAATAACGTTTTTTACAAAGGTAATTTTTCTAAATTAATTTGTGTGTGACCCTTTTTTTTATCAAGTTCAGAAACAATCGCTTTTGATGCAAAATCTGTTTTCAAATACTTAATATGTCAATGTTCCTGTATGGTATCAGTCACTAGTAGATATATTTCATGATGTTGAGTGAGTATGTAAGGTGTAGCTGATGGATTCTTCAAAAAGGAAAATAGGCTACTTAAAAGGTCATAATGTTGTTTGTGACGTTTCTTTGAAAGATGTTCCTTTTGAAGTTAGGCGTCAGGAAGCAGAAAAACCCCTTTTTTTGATGCGGTACGAATGAACTTTTTACACTTATTTGTAACTATTGTGTTACTTTCTTGGTGACATGGGAATGTTGTAACCGTGCAAGTATGCATAGTATTACAGTTGTGATGGCAAGCCAAAATGG